>FLNY01004580.1_pt1 | contig 24552 bp, 27 predicted proteins | sample 1140381 | NCBI WGS metagenome assembly FLNY01 (sample SAMEA3878172, study PRJEB12797) | bioreactor metagenome | biome: Moose rumen | place: Sweden | collected 2011-10
GCTGAAGAAATTTACTGCCACCATATCAAGCCAAAAAGCAAAGGCGGTACTGATGAATACGAAAATTTAATTCTAGTAACAGACAAGGTACATAAACTTATACATTCAACCAAAACTGAAACTATTGCTAGATATTTGAAAGACTGCGAACCCAACATTGAAAAACTTAACAACTTGAGAAAATTAGCTGGAAATGAAATTTTAAGTTAGATTGATTAGATTTAAATTTAGTTGGCAAAGATGGAACGCCGTATGAAGGGAAACTTTCACGTACGGTGTGGAGCGGGGGAAAAGGCGGTGATAACCTCAAAGCCTTACCTATCGCTATTTCAATATAGGCAAATAAGCATTTCAAACAACTGAAGAAATTTTCTGCAACAGTATTATCATAGTGTTTTATAACCTGATAATTTTATATTTAGAAAGTAAAGCAGAAAAAGCGTAACCAACAGTTTTTTAGTACACAAGTCTTTAACAATGGCGAGCCCAGATTTTATTTGGAGCAATAAATCTTAGTTCTAATAGAATGAATGTTAAATTTAGTCATTATAAGCCCATTGCTGGATATGTGATATTAGCTTTTCCCTGTTTCCTATGTTTTTTTCATAGTAATTACAACTTTGAGAATTCAGCATAAAGTACTTACAGAATAAATCTAAATTGTTGTTGGAATTTTTATCAACAGGATTAAAGTGCAAAGAGAATCTGTACTTGCGCCCAATTTTAGCATTTATTTTTTGTCAGTCAAAACGAGAAAGGTCGCACCACTGACGATTTTATTTTATACAGGTATAAGGATTGGCGAATTGATTGGCTTACCATTCGTCATCAATTAGCGTACTTAGACTGTCAAGGATATTTTTTTACACAACCTAAAACCGAAATAAATAACAGGTGCATTAAAATAGATGACTTTTTATTAACAGAATTACAAAAATTGAGAAATACGCAATTTTAAAATGAGCAAAAATTCGATAAATCTTATGTCTATGTTTATTGTGATTTATCGACTGGAAGGTTAATGCAACAGTCAAAAGAATTAGAATTACAAGCTAAAAAAATGCCGGTTATCTGCACAAGAGATAGTGAAAAAGCTGTAATGGGATATAGCATTACTAAAATATTGTTAGATGAAGGCTTAAATGCTCATTCATTCCGTCATACTCACGTTACAGATAAAATAGACGAAGACACAGTCGAAATATTTACAAAAATAATGCAGACAAACGGCGATTGCTGACATAAAGCAGACAAATAATATTTAAATTTTTTATTCTAAAGGAGATCAAAATTGAAAACAGATTATCATATGCATTTTGAATACGGCGATTATAAATTTGAATGGGTAGAAGGATTTTTTGAGGCGGCAAAAAAGCGCGGACTTTCTGAAATTGGAATTTCTGAACACTCGCACACATTCCCCGAATTTGAAAAACTTTATTATGACGATTTAATTTTGGACGATTCAGAAGTTGGCGCGTTTCAAAAAATTTGGCTTAAAACTAACAAATTCAAACATTCGCTGAAAGATTATTTTGATTTTATGAATGAATTGAAAAAAAATCACGCGGTAAAAATTGGAATAGAAGTTTGCAATTTCCAAAATCAAGCCGCCGTGAAAAAAATTTTGGACGCCTGGAATTTTGATTATATTATTGGCTCCGTGCATTTTCTTTGGGGCTGGGGCTATGACGCCTCAAAAATAAAATCTGAATGGGAACGGCGTGACCTGCGCGAAATTTATGAACAATACACGCTTGAAATTGAAAAATTGGCGGCGTCAAAAATTTATGATATTTTGGGGCATCCTTTTAACATTCGGCTTTTTAAATATTTTCCAAATTTCGACGTTACACCTTACCTTGAAAGAGTAGCATTTGCAATGAAGAAAAATAATTTGGCGGTTGACGTGAACACCGGCACAAAATATCGTTATCCCGTGCAGGAAATTTCGCCGTATGCAGATTTTATGAAAATCGCCGCGTCTTATGAATTGCCGATAATCATAAGTTCAGACGCTCATCAACCGGAAGACTGCGGCAAATTTAATTCTGAGGCGATTGAATATGTAAAACAATTCGGCTACAAAAATATTTTACGATTCAATCAAAGACAACGTGAATTTGTCGAACTCGGCTAAAAAATAAAAAAGGCGCACGTGATGTGCGCCGCACTTCAGCGCAGGATGCGCCAATTTTTTGAAAAAAAATTAAACCGCCCGCCGCACTTCGTTTTTGCTTGGGAATTTAAATTGCGGTAACGTGAGAAAACGCGGCGGTTACTTTAACTTATACCACGTTAAACGCGAAAAACGCAGGCGGGCGAAAGATTCTTTCTTTGCTAGGCGTTTCTTTCTTCTAAAGAAAGAAATGCCGACTTGTTATAAAAATTAAAAATTGACAAGCCAAAAAAAAATTTGCTATTCGCCTTCAAAATGATATAATCATTGAAAAAAAGGAGGCGTTCGCAAATGAGACAAGTTGGAATTTTTGGCAAAAGAAAAAGCGGAAAATCTGCGCTAATGTACGCGCTGACTCGCCACAAAATGACAAAAGAAACTGAATATAGCGCAATGGAAATTGCAGGCGTCGGGAAAATTATGCTCGTCGATACAGTGGGCGTTGACGTTGAAAAATCTACAGCTGAAAAATCTGCAGAAAGTATCGAAGTCGCGCTCATTTTAATTTCTAATGATTCTTTTGAATTGGAGCTTGCGTGGATTAGCAAACTAAAAAGAATGGGCGCGGCTGTCATTGCGGTAATTACTCAATGTGATAAATTTGCGGACGGCGGAAAAAATTTGGCGGCTGCCGTTAATGAAGTTTCCGGCTTAAAACCAATTTGTACAAGCGCAGAAACCGGCGCGGGTATTGAAGAATTAAATTCAGAAATTATTTCAAAACTTGCTAACTCTAAGAGGTGAAAATTTTGTTTTGCTTAAAAATTAATTTTATCGCCGCAATTATTTTTAGTGCAATTTTTATTTTTAATTTGAATGTTGACGCCGCCGCGCAAAATCCCCCGCCGGATAAAGAGTCCGATTGGTATTGGCTGGCGTCAAATAATAAGTACAGCAAATATTTTGCTCCAAGTTCAGTTAGAATTATTAAACAGGCGATTACCGACAGCGGCAAAGAAATTCCTACAGAAATTGAGGCGTGGACAAAAACCACTTACACTTTCGACGGCGCAAAGGAAACTATAAAAAATTACGAAATTGCAAATATTTTGCCCGACCCCAAAATTTTATCCTACAGCCTCGCACTTTTCAAAGTTAATCCGCAAACTCGAACTATTCAATACGCCCGTGAAGATTTTTACAACGCACAAAACAAAGTTCTTTGGTCAAAAACCGACGGCAGAGTTAAAGAAATAAATTCTCAAGCCTTCGACGAAGATTTTTACGCGGCGATTGTCGATGAAGTTTTTAGTCAAGGCGAAGTTGAACGCAAAAAAGCTAAAGATCGCTGGATTGATTTATGGACTTTCACAAGCCCTGAAGGCGTTACAACTACTGTTACTGCTGATACAACCACAATGCAACTTAAAGGTACAAATTTAATTTTATGGGAATGGCAAGAAACTAAAGGCAAAGACAAAAAAATTACCGAAATTAAATTTATGAAAAAAGCTATAAATTTAAATCAAGGTACAGAGCGAATGATTAGCGGCGAAATTTGGACACTTTCAACAAAACACTGGAAACCTTTTGAGGACGATTACGGCGGAGCTTATAGAATGGTTAGAAATGATGAGCCGGATTATAAAGGGCTGGTACGCCTGCGCGCCTTCGCAAAAGGTTATTCAACGTGGGTTAAACGCTACGCCATTTCTTGAGGTAAAATTATGAAAACTTGCGAAATTTGCCCAAAACATTGCAGGCTTGAAAAGGGCGAAATTGGAAATTGCCGCGCCCGTATCAATGACGGCGAAAAAATTACCGCGCTGAATTACGGCGAAATTACTTCCATTGCACTTGATCCAATAGAAAAAAAGCCGCTGTACAGATTTTTTCCGGGCACTAAAATTTTGTCTGTCGGAAGTTACGGCTGTAATTTGAATTGCCCTTTCTGCCAAAATTTTGAAATTTCTATGGCTGATAAAAATTTTCCTACGCGCAAAATTTCTCCCGTCGAACTTGTAAATTTGGCGTTGAATTTTTATTATTCTCATGGAAATATTGGAATTGCTTTTACTTACAATGAGCCTTTCATCAGCTATGAATTTGTGCGGGATACTTCGCAAATTTTAAAAAATATAGGCTTAAAATCTGTTTTGGTAACGAATGGCACGATTGCTCCCGCCGCGTTGAAAAAAATTCTGCCGTTGATTGACGCTATGAATATTGATTTAAAAGGATTCAGCCAAAAAATTTATGACTACCTCGACGGCGATTTTGAAACTGTCAAAAATACAATTCAAATTGCGGCGCAAAGTTGCCACGTCGAAGTCACAACTTTAATCGTACCAAATTTAAACGATACTGAAGACGAAATGCTAGCCGAGTCAAAATGGCTTGCGTCAATTTCAAAAGATATTCCCTTGCACGTTTCAAGATTTTTTCCGCGTTACAAAGTTACAGACCGCCCGCCTACCAATATTAAAAAAGTTTACAGGCTTGCAGAAATTGCACGCGAAAATTTGAATTACGTTTACACCGGAAATTGCTAAGGAGGGATTTTTATTTCTGAAGAAAAATATCAAAATCTCGACAAGATAAATTTGGAAGAACTTGATAAATATTCCGGAGTTGAAATTTTTGGGCGACTTCTCGGCAAAGGTGAACGCCCTATTGCCATTGGGCTTGCAAACTATTTTACCGGATTAGTTTCAGCCGGCGGCAAATTATTACTGACAAATAAAAGTTTGTATTTCAGTGCTCACAAAATTAATGTTGGTCGAAAAGAATGCAAAATTGCATTAAAAGATATTGTAAAAGTTGAAATAGCTTTAAATCTGTTAATTTCTCAACATTTGGTGGTTTACACAAATTCAGATTCTCATAGATTTGTTGTTTATCACGGCAAAGATTGGCTGGAAAATATAAAAAAAGCTATGGTTGCTCTTGAGGAAGAAAAAAAATCCGGCGACTTAAAAAATTTTCTACAACAATAAAAAAACTCGGCGGGCTTTTAACCTGTCGAGTAAAAATTTACTTAATAATAGTTCGGATTCAAAAATTAAGCGGCGTTTTCTTCTTTTATAACGTAGCGAATATACATTGGAATTTTTTCAATGGTTTTATCCAAACGCGGATTTTTGTGCCAAAGTTTGTAACTGTATAATTCTGCCTCAGATCTTCCATTTCGGAAAAATTCATAGACGCCCTTTGAAAAACTTTGCGAAAACATATAATAGCGTTTACCACTCGATATAAAATAGAAATGGATTTTGTTATTTTTCTTAGTGATTTCGATTTTGTTTCTCATAATTTTTGCCCTCCAAACAATCAATCAACCTATATTGCAATTTTAATTTATTTTGAAAAAATTGTCTAGTGGCGAAAACCATTCTTAACCTTAACGTAAACATTTTTAATCTGATTTTAATCTTTGAGGTGCGGAAAAATTTTTAATTTTTTTTTAATGCAAAAAAATTTTTTTATGGTTATAATTTGGCAGTTTTAAATTAGGAGGTTTTAATTATGAATTTGAAAAAGATTTTAAGCGGCGCGTTGATTGGCGCATTTGTATTTGGAGTTTCTGTCGGCAGTATTCAACCTGCAAGCGCGGCGTCTGCAAAAGATGTTAAAACTACGCTTGATAAATACGATAGTGCAAAAGATAAGTTCGACGGCGCAAAAGATAAATTTGATAGAAATTCTTCAGAAAGACCGGAACCGCCCAAAGATGAAAACGGCAACCCGTTACCTCCGCCTGATAAAGATAAAGATTCTAACGGCAAAACTACTTTAGATAAAGCAAAAGATAAATTTGATAGAAATTCAGACAGTAAAAACCCTCCGGAACCGCCCAAAGATGAAAACGGTAACCCTTTACCACCGCCCGATAAAGATAAAGATTCTGACGGTAAAACTACTTTAGATAAGGCAAAAGATAAATATGACAGTGCAAAGGATAAGTATAACGATACAAAAAAGGATTACAATAAAGCTAAAAAAGTTGCTGACAAAGTAAAATAAAATGCGTGTAGTAATTGTAGGCGCAGGCAAACTCGGTTATACAATCGCCGAACTTTTGAGCAATGAACAAATTGAAGTTGTAGTTGTCGATAAGGACGAAGAACAACTTGTTGCAGTCAAAGAAAATCTCGACGTTATGACTATTAATAAAAATGGCTCTAACCCTATAACTCTCAATGAGCCGGATATTAACGGTGCTGATATTTTTATTGCCGTAACTGATATTGATGAAATTAATATGGTTGCGTGCGTTTTGGCGAAAAAACACGGAATTAAACATACAATCGCTCGAATTCGTGATATGCAATTTATGGGCGAGGCGCGGGAATATCTCAAAGAAAATTTTGATATTGACTTGATGGTAAATCCGGAATTAATCGCCGCAAATGAAATTTATCGAATTTTAATGACTCCGGCGGCTTTAAATGTTGACGATTTTGCAGGCGGAAAAGTTCGGCTTTTTGAGGCTAAAATTGACAAGCACAGCCAATGGTTAAATATTCCGCTAAAAAATTTAAAATTGCCTGAAGGAGTTTTGGCGGGATTGATTCATAGAGATCACCAAATGATTATTCCGCACGGCAACGATACTTTTCAAGTTCATGACAGCGCGTATTTTATCGGTTTTCCTGAATCAATCGAAAAATTAAGTTTAACTTTCGTACAACAAAATACAAGCCCGCTTGAAAAAGTTATGGTAATTGGCGCGGGAAGAATTTCAAAGGCGTTGGTTACTCAATTAAACGCGGCGGGAGTTTCAGTAAAAGTCATTGAAAACGATCGCAAGCGTTGCGAAGAAATGGCGGCGATTTTGCAAAGTGGTAGTATTGCAATTTACGGCGATGGTACAAATGTTGATTTATTGGCAGATGAAGGAATTTCTTCGGCTGATGTAATTGTTTGTTTGACGGACGATGACAGACTGAATTTGATGATGGCGTTAATTGCAAAACATATGGGCGCAAAAAAAACCGTTGTGAGAGTTTATCGCACTGAATATGTTGACTTGATAGAAAAAGTTGGTGTTGACGTTGTAATTTCGGCGCGTCTTTTATCAGCAAGTGAAATTTTGGCATTTGTAAGGCGCGGCGGCGTTACTCGTGTTTCGATTTTGGAAGGCGCAAAGGCGGAGGCTGTTGAAGTTATTGTACAAAAAGGAACTCGCGCAGAAGGCAAAAAATTAATGGAAGTCGGTTTGCCTAAATCCTGTTTAGTTTGTGCGTACGTGCGGAAAAATAAAGCCGCAATTCCAAACGGCAATACAATTCTTTTGCACGGCGATAAAATTATTTTATTCTGCCTGCGCGGCGCGGCTCAAGAAGTTGTCAGCTGGTTTACCAATGAACAAAGATTTGTTGTTTGAAATATTTTTAACCGTTCAAAAAGGACGGCTTTTTTTATTCTAAATTTTTTATTTTTTTAATACGGCAGTTAATTTTTTTTAATTAAGCGCATCCTGTGCGAAAGGTGGCGGTCAGCCGTGATCGCCTCTTTTTTGTTGAAAAAATTTTTTACAACTGCTATACTAAATTGTTTTTAGAAAGGGGAGATTGAAATGAAAACTTATGAAGGAAAATTAACCGGTAAAGGTTTAAAAATTGCTATAGTGGTTGCGCGTTTCAATGAATTTATTACAAGCAAACTTTTAGGCGGCGCGCTTGACGTTTTAAAGCGTCATGAAGTTGCAGACGAAGATATTTCTGTAGCATGGGTGCCCGGCAGTTTTGAAATTCCGCTCGTTGCAAAGAAAATGGCGTTAAGTGGAAATTTTGACGCGGTAATTTGTCTCGGCGCGGTTATTCGTGGAGCTACTACGCACTACGATTATGTTTGCAATGAAGTTTCAAAAGGCGTCGCGCAGGTCGGCTTACAAACGGGCATACCTACAATTTTTGGCGTCGTTACAACTGAAAATATTCAACAGGCGATTGAACGCGCAGGAACTAAGGCGGGCAATAAAGGCTCTGATGCCGCCGTTTCAGCTATTGAAATGGCGAATTTATTAAAAAATTTATCTACGGAAAATATTGAAGAGGACGATTTACTATGAGTAGTCAACTGCGAATTGAAAAATTGCAGGAATTAATAAAGCAAGAAGTTGGCAAAATGTTACTTTATGACATAAAAGATCCGCGCATTGGATTTGTTACAGTTACTGAAGTTGAAATGACAGGAGACCTGCGCGAGGCAAAAATTTTTGTCAGCATAATGGGCAATGACGAACAAATTAAAGATACAATGGACGGCTTAAAAAGTGCATTGGGATTTGTGCGGCGTGAAATTGGCAAGCGTATTCGCTTAAGATTTACGCCGGAAATTTCATTTGCGCCGGATAAATCGCTTGATTACAGCGAACACATTCAAAAAATTTTATTAAAGATTGAAAAGGAGCGTGATTCAGTTGAAAATAACTCTTCCGGTGGCGGCGGAGAAGTTACGGGCGGCTGATAAAATTTTAATAACAGCACACATAAACCCCGACGGCGATGCAATAGGTTCAACTTTGGCTCTGTTGCAAATTTTGCGTTCAATGGGAAAAAATGCTGAAATTTACATTGATGATAAAATTCCAAAAAATTTTTCAGTTATGCCTTTTGCTGAAGAAATTCGCCAGCCGCGTGAATATGAAAAATTTGACGCTGATTTATTGGTAATTTTGGATACAGCCCCCGACAGAATCGGCAAAATTAAAGACTTGACGGGCGCGCCAATTTTAAATATCGACCACCACATTACAAACAAAAATGAAGAAGGCGATTTATATATTGACGCAAACGCCGCGGCAACTTGCGAAATTATTTTTTATCTTTGCCGTGAACTTTCCGCCGAAATTACAAAAAATGTTGCAGTTTGTCTTTATACGGGAATTGCCACAGACACCGGCTTTTTCAATTATTCAAATACGCGCCCTTCGACTTTTCGTGCGGCGGCGGCTCTTGTTGAGGCGGGCGTCGAGCCCAATTTAATTTCCGAGCAACTGGAAAAGCGCACTTTTCGTGAAGTTCAAATTATGAGTGCTGCTCTTCAAACTACAAAACTTTTTTACGGCGGAAAAGTTGTAGGAATGTTTGTTGACAGGGAACTTTACAGCCAAGTTGATACAACTGAAGGGCTGATTGATTTAATTCGCGTGATTGACAGCGCGGACGTTGCATTTTTAATCACTGAAAAAGAAAAAAATATTTGCCGCGTTTCAATGCGTTCAAAGGGCGTTGAAGTTTCTGAAATTGCCAAAAGATTGGGCGGCGGCGGACACGTTCGCGCGGCGGGCTGTACTATTTACCAAAATATGGATATTGCGAAAATGACTTTAATTCGCACTATTGGCGAATTTATGATTGAAAATGGTTACCTTCGACCGATTGATTTTGAAAACCGCGAGGAAGTTGATTTAGCCGCAATGAATTTTGAAAATGAACAAAGCTAAAATTATTTGAATTGAGTTTTAAAGATGAATGACGGTTTTTTAAATTTGAACAAGGCGGCAGGAATGACAAGCCATGACGCGGTTAATTTAGTGCGAAAGATTTTTGGTACAAAAAAAGTTGGACACGCGGGAACTTTAGACCCTTCGGCGGTAGGAGTTTTGCCGGTTGCAGTTGGAAGAGCGACAAAATTTATTGAATACATTTCAAATTTCGACAAAACATATCGCGCAGAAATTTTATTTGGAATTGCCACTTCTACGGGCGATTTTGAGGGCGAAATTATTGCACGTGAGGAAAATATCAAATTGCCGCCTGACCCTGCCTTAAAATCGATTTTAGCCGCCTTTACGGGCACGATTGAACAAACTCCTTCAAAATATTCCGCAATAAAAATTAACGGGCAAAAAGCTTACAATTTAGCCCGCAAAAATATTGAATTTGAAATGCCGCGCCGTACCGTTACAATCAGCAAAATCGATATTTTAAATCTTACCGAAAATATTTTGACGCTTGAAATTGATTGTTCCAAAGGCACTTACATTAGGAGTTTGGCGGTTGATATTGGCGAAAGTTTGAATCTTCCTGCCACGCTGAAATTTTTACAGCGCGTTAGAGTTGGAAATTTTCATTTGAAGGACGCCGCCACTATTGACGATTTAAAAATTTCCGGCGAAAAATTTTTATTGCCGATTGATTCTTGTTTAAATCATTTGAGAAAATTTGAATTGCCGTCGCGCAGGGTTAAGGCTTTTTGTAACGGCTTGCCTACAAATATTTCTGCAGCTGATGAATTTTTAAGAATTTACGCTGAAGGAAAATTTTTAGGCGTCGGTAAAATTCAAGCGGGCGAATTGCGGGCGGCAAAATTATTTATTGATACTTGAAATTTTTTCGGCTCGTCGAAAGGCGGGCTTTTTTGTTGAAAAAATTTTTCTTGCCAAAATTTGAATAATCATTTATACTAAATACGAAATTTGAGCAGGATAAAAAATCCGCGCCGCAGGCGTCACAACGCCATTTGTACCACTTTTGGAGGCGAAAATCCCTTGAAATTGTCTGAAAATTATTTCCGCGCCGCAAACCCCTATTTTTGCCCGCATTGCAACGCCATTTTCAAGGGGTAGGGTTTAGAAATGCTTTCCCCGTAAGGGGTCGGAAACTGTCGCCGTCTTTGTTCGCCGTGTCGCCGTCTTTGTTCGCGTTTAGAAATGCTTTCCCCGTAAGGGGTCGGAAACTCCCTTATATGGAGCACTGCGCCGTAATCCAGTCGATCCTAGTTTAGAAATGCTTTCCCCGTAAGGGGTCGGAAACCCATAGGTCTTTGTATCCGCTTTAATTGCATTATAACAGTTTAGAAATGCTTTCCCCGTAAGGGGTCGGAAACTTGTTGCAATTTCAGCTGAATGTAACTTATCAAACGCAGTTTAGAAATGCTTTCCCCGTAAGGGGTCGGAAACTCTATGTGTTCGTTTGTGATTGTAAAAATCACTGCATCGGGAGCGAGACCCGGCTGATGTTTAGAAATGCTCTCCCCGTAAGGGGTCGGAAAATTTTAGGGTACAATTTGATATAAATTTTTACAGCCGCCGAGCTTAGGCGGCTACTTTTTTAACCAACAAAAAAAGCCCGCATTTGCGAGCTTGAAAATTTTAATAACAAAAAAAGCCCGCCTGCGCGAGCTTGAAAATTTAAAAATCTGCAACTAATTTGGCAGGGCGTCCATTTGGCGTATCATCTTCATAAATTTCTTTATCGCCCAAATATCCGACCAACTGTCTAACGCTTTTAGGATCAACTTTATATTCGCCGTTGGCGGTTACAATACAAGTAAACGCGCCTTGCATTAAATCGCCGTAAATAAATTCGCCGTCATCAACTTTTTTACCACGAAATTTTATAGGAATATTTTTCATTTTAAGCCTCCTAGATTTAGATTTTGGAATTTTAACATTGAAAAGGGAAAGTGTCAACAAATGAAATGCATAGAGCCGAATTACATAAAAAATTTTCAGTGCGAAGGCAAAATTTGCGGGGCGCGTTGCTGTAGGGATTGGCGAATTTTAGTTGACGAGGATACTTATGACAAATATTTAGAATTGGAAAAAGCCGCGCAGGAAGAAATTTTTCAGCACACAGAATGGGTTGAAGATGAAACTGAAAATGTAGATATAATGATTTTAAAACTGCGCAAAGATGGCGTTTGTTCGTGGCTGGACGAAAAGGATTGCCTTTGCAGTTTGCAGAAAAAATACGGCGAAAATTTTTTAACGGCAATTTGTCAAAGTTTTCCGCGTGTAACTTACAAACTTGACGAAGATTTTTTTGAACAGTCAATGACGCTTACCTGTCCGCTTGCCGCAAAATTAATTCTCTTGCAAGACGCGCCAATTTCTTTTACTGAAGTTGAAAATGTTACAGCCCGCGCCGTTATTGGATTTAAGAAAAAAATTTCCCGCCCTGTCGAAGAGTTCGTAAAAATTCAAATGCAGGCAATAAAAATTCTTCAGGATAAAAATTTTTCGATAAATCAGCGGCTGAAAAATCTTTGTGAAATGTTTTATGGAAACAACTTGCCGAACGCCGAATTTGATTTTAAAATACATTGCAAAACTATTACAGAAATTTTCATTCAAACTTACGGCGCAAATTTATCTAACCGCAAAAAAACTGAACTAAGCCAAAATTATTTTTCATACCGTGAAAAAATTCTCGCGCAGGTTTATGAAAAATTTGGGCAGATTTTGGAAAATTATTTGGTAAATGAATTTTTTATGCGTTGTTATCCCAGTGCTTACAGCGGCGGCGATTTTCATAACTGCAAAATTTTTGTGACGGCGTTTAGATTTTTGGAATTTTCGCTGGTACTTACTTCTATTGCAAAAAAAATTTTGAGCGTCGAAGAAATTATTCAGCTGATTTATTCCGTGAATGATATGATTGATCACAGTCAAGGCGGAATGGAGGCAATTATTGATTTTTCAAGAAATTGTGACGCCAAAAATTTTATGATAAAAATGCTTGGGTGATAAAATGAGCAAAACTGAATTTGAATTTACTGATAGTGTAATGTACGTTAAAGGCGTCGGTCCTCAACGCGCAAAGGCACTTGAAAAACTTAATATTTTTACAAAATACGATTTACTGACGCACTACCCGCGCGCTTATGAAGATCAAAGGTACATTACCCCTATAGCCGCGGCAAAAATCGAAGAGCAGGGAATTTTTATTGGTACACTTTCAAATATAAATCTGCGCGAAACGTCAAGATTTAAAATTATCACGGCGATTTTAAGGGACAACACCGGCAGTATTCAAGTTACATGGTTTAATCAAGAATATTTGATGAAACTTTTGCATACCGGTACAAGAATTATGATAGTTGGCAAAGTAAAATTCGATTCATGGAACGGCGTTTTGTCGATTAACCAAATTAATTCTTTTTCAATTTTGGAGCCGGGCGAAAAAATTACTCTGGGAATACAACCGGTTTATTCTGCAACCGCCACAATAACTCAAAGTGTTTTTCGTAATGCAATTCAAAATTTGTTGGACGCAATGCCGCCGGTTAAAGAAATTCTGCCCGCAGAAATTATCGACAAATTAAATTTAATCCCGCTTGATACTGCAATGAGACAAATACATTTTCCAAAAAATGAAGAAATTTTAAGCAGGGCGCGTTTCAGATTAGCCTTTGACGAATTATTTTTGATTCAGTGCGGTTTAATGTTAATCAAGCGCAAAAATACCATTGAAAAACTCGGAATTTCTTGCAAAAAAAATGGCGCACTTGTTAAAAAAGTTTTTGAAAGTTTGCCCTTCACATTGACGGGCGATCAACTCAAAACTTTTAAAACCGTTGCAAAAGATATGGAAAATAAATTACCAATGCGAAGATTAATTCAAGGCGATGTCGGCTCCGGTAAAACTGTGGTTGCCATGCTTGCACTCGTTAAAGCGGTAGAAAACGGTTATCAAGGCGCGTTAATGGCTCCTACTGAAATTTTAGCAGATCAGCATTACAATACTTTTGTAAAAATGCTGGGCGATTTTGGAATTAGAATTGGCTTGTTAAGTGCAAAAGTTACACGCTCCAAAAAAACTCGCGCAGAAACTTATGAAAAAATCGCTAATCACGAATTCGATATTGTAGTTGGAACGCACGCGCTAATTCAAGATGAAGTTAAATTTGCAAAACTGGGAATTGTTATAACGGACGAACAACACCATTTCGGCGTCACGCAACGCGCAAATTTAAGCAGAAAATCTGAAATTGTTCCGGATATGCTTGTTATGACTGCAACGCCAATTCCACGCACAATGACTTTAACTGTCTACGGCGATTTGGAAGTTTCGCTGATTAAAGAAATGCCGCCCGGACGCAAGCCGATTAAAACTTCAGTAAAAACCGTGCGCAGTAGAAAAAAAATTTATGAATTTGTGCGGGAAGAAATTTTAAAAGGGCGTCAAGCTTATGTAGTTTGCCCGCTGATTGAACGCAGTGAATCTGAAAAATTAAATTATATTGATCCGGCAACCGAAATGTACGAAATGTTAAGCAAGGGAATTTTTAAAGGTATTCCCTGCGCACTGATTCACGGCAAAATTAAACCCGCCGAAAAAGACGAAATAATGACGCGCTTTCACGGCGGGGAAATTAAATTGCTTGTATCAACGACGGTTATTGAAGTTGGAGTTGATGTTCCAAACGCAACGGTTATGGTCATTGAAAATGCCGAACGTTTTGGACTTTCGCAACTTCATCAACTGCGCGGCAGAGTCGGGCGCGGCTCTGAAAAATCTTACTGCATTTTAGTTTCTAACAGCAAACAGGGTGCGGCAAGTGCGCGGCTGGATTTAATGGAGTCAACAACCGACGGCTTTAAACTTGCCGAAGAAGATTTAAAATTGCGCGGTCCCGGACAGTTTTTCGGCGAGGCTCAACACGGCTTGCCGGATTTAAAAGTTGCAAATATTTTTCGTGACATTGAAATTTTAATAAATGCAAGGGACGCCGCCGAAACTTTCGTAACAACTGAATCTGATTTAAATTATTTCGCAGAATTGCGGAAAAACCTTGCCCTTGCTTACGGCGATAAATTCAGCCAAATTAATCAAGCTTGACAAAAATTTTTTGTGAAATAAAATAAAACACGTTACCGCTAATCCTACTCTGGTAACAGAGAGGAGGTGGCAATCGTGGACGCAGTCTTTACTTTCTTACAGATGGTGGGAGCAAAAATCGTGGGGCACTTCGCTTGCAAATGGATTGAAAAGCTCCTCAAGAAATGGCGGTAACGTCAACCAAATTACGCTCTAAGTAGCGTAAACCCCTTAAAGGTTCACTACAACTCTTTAAGGGGATTTTTTTACGCTTGTGACAATCATGAACGCTATATTTTCATTTTTATAAATGTTACCACGCCTTGAAATTTTTTGCAAGAATAATTTGACAAAATTTTTGTTTGAAATAAAATAAAACAAGTTACCGCCAGCCATTCTGGTAACAGATTGGAGGTGATAACAATGTTAGATTTTCTCTTAACCGTACTGGAAATGACAGGAGCTAGAATTCTTTCAGAATTCGCTTGCAAATGGATTAAAAAGCTCCTGAAAAAGTGGCGGTAATTAATAAAATCACGCTCTAAGTAGCGTAAACCCCTTAAAGGTTCGCCAAAACTCTTTAAGGGGATTTTTTACGCCTGTGATAACAATTTTTCCTCTTAACCGTTTAAAATTTAATTTTTTGTTGAAATATTAACACGCCTTGAAATTTTTTGCAAGATTTATTTTGAATTTAAAATTTCGTGCGCCGCGTCAACCACAGAATTTATTTTTTCGGCAAAATTAATTTCCTGAGCGACGGGATTTTTTGAAAGGTAAGCAAGATATTCAATATTTCCTTCCGGACCTTTAATCGGCGAAAAATCCAGCCCGCAAATTTTAAAATTTAAATTCTGCGCAAAATTTAAAACGTACTCAATTACCGCCGAATGAATTTTTTTATCTTTGACGACGCCTTTTTTTCCAACATTTTCTTTGCCCGCCTCAAATTGCGGCTTAATCAGCGTGGCAATTTCTCCAACTTCACTAAGCAATTTAAATGCAACCGGTAAAACTTTATCAAGCGAAATAAAAGCAACGTCAATCGACGCAAAATCTAAAATATCCGGCAAATTTTCAACATTGCGAATATTGGTGCGTTCCAAATTTACAACGCGGTTATCGTTACGCAATTTCCACGCAAGCTGCCCGTATCCGACGTCAATAGCGTAAACTTTTTTTGCGCCGCGCTGTAACATACAATCTGTAAAGCCGCCGGTTGACGCGCCAATATCCGCCGCAATTTTCCCTTCCAAATTCAAATTGAAAACTTCGACAGCTTTTTGAAGTTTGAAACCGCCGCGACTTACAAAGGGCATTTCTTCACCTAGAATTTTAATTTCAGAATCAGCGGCAACCATTGTACCGGCTTTATCGATTTTTTGCCCGTTGACTAAAATTTTACCCATCATAATCAAAGATTTTGCACGGGCGCGACTTTCACACAAATTTTTTTCTGTCAACAAAATATCAATTCGTTGCTTGCTCATATTTTTATTCCCAAATCCCATTCCTTTGGCCAAAATTTTTCTGCCATATCCAAGACCGGCGGCACCAACTCCCGCACGTTTACAATTTTTTTCAACTGCCAAATTTCGCCAACTTCGATAAATTCAAATTGAAAGTTCAAATTTCCCCACATTTTGCCGTACGGGGAATTATCGCCCGCAATTTCGACTTCGGCAACGGCGCGGGATTTTTCGACTGTAATTTTTTTTACTTTGGAATGTAAGGCGTTTAAAAGTTTTGAAAGTTCGACGGCGCAAAAATCTATAGGCGCGGCTGTAAAACTTTTCGGCGGCGTTAAATTTTTGTCAAAGTACGCCTTCATCACGCGCGTTACAAATCCCAAATGCACGCCTCGAAACTTTGAATTGTAAAAACGCAAAACGCCCGCGCCGAATTTAAAAAATAAATCGTGCGGATACATTTTGTGAAACTTCGCGCAGTTCTTCGCTAATTCGTCAGTAACTTCTTCGTAGCCTTCGTCCAAAAAATTTTTCACGTCAACATAGCGCGTTAATTTTTCTAAATCACGCTCATTTATCGCCGTGCGCATTTCCTCAATAACATTTTCAATTTTCATTTCGTACCTCAAGAATTTTTCCTGCAATTTGTTTGGCAGTCAAGCCGCAAATTTCCAAAAGTTCGGAGCGCGTGCCGTGTTCAACAAATTTATCTTTTATACCGAATCTTAAAAGCCGTGCAGAAATATTTTCATCTGCCAAAAATTCAGCAACCGCCGCGCCAAAACCGCCGCTTAAAGTTCCTTCCTCAATCGTTACAAAAATTTTTGAATTAATTTCTGCCGCCAAAATTTTTTCGTCAAGCGGCTTGATAAATCTTGCGTTAATCACGTTCACGGGAAAATTTAAAATCTGCGCGACTTCTTCTGCAACTTTTACCATACTTCCAACAGCGAAAATTGAAACTTCCGCGCCGTCATTTTTCAAAATGTATTCAGATTTTCCCCATTCCAATTTTGGCGGAATTTCTGCAACAGCAACGCCGCGCCCACTGCCACGCGGATAACGTATCGCCACAGGTTTTTCATTTTCAACGGCGGCAAAAAACATTTGGCGCAATTCGTTTTCATCTTTTGGAGCCAAAATATTTATGTTGGGAATTGTGCGCAGAAAAGCCATATCAAACGCGCCGTGATGAGTTGCGCCGTCTTCGCCGACAAGCCCTGCCCTGTCAAGACAAAAAATCACAGGTAAATTTTGTAAGCAAACGTCATGTAAAATTTGGTCGTAAGCTCGCTGAATGAAAGTTGAATAAATCGCAACCACAGGACGCAAGCCGCCCGCCGCCATTCCTGCCGCCAAAGTTACCGCGTGTTCTTCAGCTATTCCCACGTCAAAAAATCTGTCCGGAAATTTTTCTGAAAAACTTTTTAAGCCCGTACCGGAAGGCATCGCCGCAGTTATCGCCACGATTTTTTTATTGACTTTCGCGCAGTCCACAATAGCTTTACTGAAAATTTCCGTGTAAGTTGGCGGCGCAGGTTTTTTATAAATTTCGCCTGTATCTTTGTTAAATTTTCCGACGCCGTGAAATTTTTCGGGCGATTTTTCGGCGGGCGCGTAGCCTTTACCTTTTGTTGTATGAACGTGAATTAAAACCGGCTCCTCAAGTTCAGCAACGCGGGAAAAAATATCCTGCATAACTTTTATATCGTGCCCGTCAATCGGTCCAAGATAGGTAAAGCCTAACGCCTCAAAAATCGTGCCGGGTACAATCGCAGATTTTAAACCGTACCGCACAGAATGAGCCGCCGTCAAAATTTTGTCGCCAATATCTGAAATTGGAAGATTTTTTATAAAATTTTCAAAGTCCCTTTTGGCGCGGCGATATTGCGGATTGAGTCTAACTTCAGAAAGATATTCAGAAAGTGCGCCAACATTTTTTGCGATTGACATTTCATTATCATTCAAAATTACAATCAAATTTTTTTTAAGTTGCCCCGCGTGATTCAACGCCTCAAACGCCTCGCCGCCCGTCAACGCACCGTCGCCTATAACCGCTATAACTTTGCCGTTTTTATTTTGAATTTCTTCAGCAAGCAACAAGCCCAACGCCGCGCTAATCGAAGTTGACGAATGCCCCACGCCAAAAAAATCATAGGGCGATTCACTGCGCTTTGGAAAACCTGTTATCCCACCCAATTTCCGCAAAGTATGAAAATTATCCCGCCGCCCTGTCAAAATTTTGTGTGTGTAAGCTTGGTGTCCAACGTCCCAAACAATTTTATCTTTGTCAAAGTCGAAAACCGAATACAACGCCAAAGTTAATTCAACCGTACCAAAACTCGGCGCAAGGTGTCCGCCGTTTTCTGACACTGTATCCAAAATCAAATGCCGAATTTCTGACGCCAATATTTTTAATTCTGACAGCCGCATTTTTCTAATATCTGCGGGCGATTTTAAACTTTCAAGCATTATTATTTATTCCGTCCGATTAAATATTTTACTAATTCGCGCAGAAAATCAGCCTCCGCGCCAAAATTTTTTAAGGCGTCAACTGCATCATCAACCGCTTTTTGTGCAAGATTTTTAGCCTCGTCAATAGAAGTTAAAGTTACATAAGTTGACTTATTATTTTTTTCGTCACTGCCGACAGGTTTACCCAAATTTTTTTCGTCGCCGATAACGTCCAAAATATCGTCTGTAATTTGAAAAGCCAGCCCAAATTTTTCTGCGTAAATTGTAAGGGCGTCAAGTTGTTCAGAATTTGCGCCCGCCATAATTGCGCCGCTGCGAATTGCCGCCTTGAAAAGTGCGCCGGTTTTTCCCAAGTGCATTTTTTTCAGCGTTGACATTGAAATTTTTTTGCCTTCAGATTCTAAATCGATTGACTGACCGCCGACCATTCCTGCCGCGCCTGCCGCCGTGCTAAATTCCTTGATAACTTTCAATAAAATTTCCGCCGAAATATTTTCTTGCCGCGTCAAAACTTCAAACGCCAATGTTAAAAGTGCGTCGCCCGCCAAAATCGCCGTTGCCTCGCCAAAAACTTTGTGGTTAGTCAACTTGCCGCGCCGGTAGTCGTCGTTGTCCATTGCCGGTAAATCGTCATGAATCAAAGAATAGGTATGAATCATTTCTATTGCGCTTGCCGCCGTCAAAAATTTTTCGCCGTTGACTTTGACAGCGTCAGCCGCCGCCATTAAAAGAATTGGGCGAAGTCTTTTGCCGCCGCTCATCAAGCTGTATTCCATTGCGCTAAAAAGTTTTTCTTCAAGTGCGGGATTTTTTTTGAGTTCGATTAACAAATTTTTTTCAACAAGTGCGGCGCGGTTTTTCCAAAAATCCATAAACATAAAATCAAACTTCCTAACAAAAAAACCGGACGTGGCGTCCGGCTAAAAAATTTCAACTTCATAAAAATTAGCGGGCAAGATTTAATTCCCAAAATCCCTAGTCTTTAGTCTTTGTTCCTTAGCCCCTAATTAGCTATTGCGTCGAGAACGCCGTTGACGAAACGCCCAGAATCGTCCGTGCCGTACTTTTTCGCAAGTTTCACTGCCTCATTTATTGCTACGCCTACAGGAATTTTTTCTTCGGCGAATTTCAATTCATACACGGCTAACCGCAAAATATTTCTGTCTGCCGATGCCAATCTTGAAAGCGTCCAATTCTTTTTCAGATGCGATTTTATAATTTCGTCAATTTCTTCAAGGTGCGCGCTTACATTTTTTACCGTGTCTCTGATGTAAAGCAGATTTTCTTTATTCAAATTGTCATTTTCATTAAATTCTTCTGCAGCATCTATCGCAGTACCTATTGCAAGCCCTTCGTAAATTTCGTGCTCGTCAATTTCTCCGTTATTAAAATCCAACTGAAACAAAGCCCTAAAAGCTGTTTCGCGTGCAAGTGTACGACTCATTTTTTTCAACTCTCTAGTTAAAATATTTCCAATATCTGAAACGTTCCGGAACAGAATTTTCAATCGCCTTTAGCGTTTTATCTACCAAATCGTCGCCTTCCTCAAAACGTGAGCCGATATACAAGCCAATTATCCCGCAGAAAAAAGCAAACAAGGTATTAAAAAAGCCGAATGCTAAAATTGCCACGCCAATTATTATACCGGTTATAAAACCAACTTTGCGCATTGGATAGCTATTGAACATTTGCTTTATAAGTGATTTTACTTCTCCCCACAGCATTTTTTTTCACCGCCTATCTTACTCGACGTTTCTTTTGTTCAGGCAAATTTGGATTTATTTGCGTAACTCTTATATCAAAAAGCGCGTCTCTTATATCAAGCAAATTTTTTAATTCTTCCTTGATAGCGTCGCGCAAATTCGCACCAAGTACCGGCGCGGAATAATTTTGCAAAATTATCAAATTCAATTTAATCTGCAACGGATTATTAAAATTTGGCGCGTCAATAATCACGTTATTAATTTCGTGAACGCCCTCAATATGCGTTTTTTCGACAATTCGCCGAATTATATCTGTTTCAACATGAACGGTACCAAAATCAGTTTCACGCAAAAGAAATTCATCGCTTGCCCGCGCCGTCCTAAAAGTGCCCTTTTTAAAAGTAGTTCCAAACAAATTTTTTATTCTGTTTAACATTTTTACACCTAAACAACGCGCCTTTCACGCTCAATCACTGCATGAGTAACTTCAGTAATTCTAATTTCAACAGGTACATCTGAAATTTCTAACGCCACTTGCAACGCCTTATTAACCGCCGTTTTGACTTCTGCGCTAACTTCAGGAGCAGAATAACTTTGACTTAATACCATTGAAAGTTGAACTTTTACGGGGACATTTCCGCCTTGATTTTGAACTTTTGCCTCAACTTGTCTTACGCCCGCTACTGATAAAGCCGCTCTTTCAACAACGCTAACTATCGCAGGGATTGTAACTGCAACTTCTTTGACAGTTCCTTTTTCAAGTTCAACATCGCCGCTCAAATTTACAACGGTTGCTTTTTTGCTTGAAGAAAGTGACATACTTAAAAGGCAAAGGCTAGCCAAAAACATTACCGCAATAACAATTAAAGTTTCCTGCCTAGACAGAATCCAGTTTAATTCATCTTGCCAAACTTGCGTTTGAAAGAAGTGCAGGCAAACGCCCGCACTTACAATCAACGCTGCCATGACGGCGAGAACGTACAAAAGCAACAACAGGCGACTTATTATGCCCATAAACTTTCACACCTCCCGCCTTAAAAATTGCCTTTGAAATTTTAAAATCTTAGTGAACGCGAACTTCTTCAACTGTGGCTTCGTTTTCTTCAGGGAAATTGACGCCTTGAACGTGAACATTAACTTCAACGACTGAAAGTCCCGTCATATTTTCAATAGCGCGTTTAATATTTTCTTGTGCAGCAAGTGCAACATCCGGAATACGTACGCCGTATTTTACGATAATGTACAAATCGATAGCCGCTTCACGTTCGCCAACTTCAACTTTTACGCCTTTTGAAAAATTCTTGCGTCCGAGCATTTCGGCAATACCGCCAACTAAGCCGCCGCTCATTCCGGCAATACCGTCAATTTCGGTTGCCGCCAAGCCTGCGATAATGCTAACTACTTCATCAGCAATTTTAATTGAGCCAAGTCCGGTTTCATTTTTTACCAAATCTTTTTCTTCTGCCATTAGGAAAAACCTCCTCGAAAAACTTTAATCAAAGTTACCTGTTTAGATATTCGCTACAGTAAAAATTTTCCCTGCAACTTTCAAAAAAATTTCACATTTCTACCTGTCAAAAAATTTGACTTGCCGCGCCGCGTGGTTTATAATCTTTTTTAAATTGATGGAGGGCATCAAATGGATACAAATACAGAAAATATTTGCGAAACTGAAAAATCTGACGAATACAGCAAGTACGATTCTTTGACTGATGAAGAACTTATTACCGAAATAAAAGAAAAAATGGACACTTCAGCATTAGATTATTTAATTCATCGGTACAGAAGTTTTGTTAGGGCAAAGGCGCGCTCGTATTTTCTTATTGGCGCGGATCGTGAAGATATTATTCAAGAAGGCATGATTGGTTTTTATAAAGCGGTTAGGGATTTTAAAAGCGATAAACTTTCATCTTTCCACGCCTTCGCCGAATTGTGCGTTACGCGGCAAATTATCACTGCGATTAAAACTGCTACTCGTCAAAAACATATCCCGCTTAATTCTTACGTCTCGTTGAATAAACCAATTTATGATGAAGATTCTGACAGGACACTTTTGGACGTAATTTCCGGCGTCAAAGTTGCAGACCCCGAAGAATTGGTGATTAGCCGTGAAGAATTTTTGGCGATTGAAAAGAAAATGGAAGAAATTCTTAGCGATTTAGAATGGCAAGTTTTAATGGCGTACCTTGACGGCAAGTCTTATCAAGAAATTGCTGAAAGTTTAAATCGCCACGTTAAATCAATCGATAACGCACTTCAAAGAGTCAAACGAAAACTTGAAAGGTACGTGGCAAGCCGCACAGAGGCTATTGATATTGGAACGGTTTATCGCGGGCTTTCAACTATCGACAGGCACTTGAAAAATTCTTCAGTAAAACGTTCTTCAATTTTAGATTGAAAATTTCCTTCCAAAATTTAAGGGAGGATTTTTTTATTTTTTTAATTAATAATTTTTTATTTATGTTATGTACTTTCTTTGTCCGAGCCACAAAGAAGAGCAACGCTCCTGCTCGTCGCCTTGCAACCAAAGAAAAGGCGTCGCCCTGCGCGGTTGCGTAGCATGCGCGGTGTGGCGCGCTCTTTAGCGGCGTGCTCTCTAAAGCGTTTTTCGCGTCAAACAAAAAGTAATTTGCAGGTTCCAGCCGCGTTTTCTCACTTTACCGCAATTTAAAGTCACAAGCAAAAACGGAGTGCGGCGAGCTTTTTTACTTTTCTTAATCAATAATTCTTATTTATAAATGTATTTTCTTTCTTTAGGGGAAATAAGCGCAACGCACGCCTTGCAATCAAAGAAAGAATCTTCCGCCCTGCAGGCAAAAACGAAGTGCGGCGGGCTTTTTTACTTTTGTTATTTAGCATTAAAATTTATTTTTCCAGTGATTTTGAAGAAATTTTTTTATTTCAGCCTCTTTGCCATTTTCAGTTGGAAAATAATATTTTTTATCCTTGAAAGAATCCGGCAAATATTGTTGATTGACAAAATGATTTTCAAAGTCATGCGGGTACTTATAACCTTTGCCGTTGCTAAAAAATTTTGCGCCCTTATAACTTGTATCGCGCAAATGTGCCGGAACTTCATCAGCGTTGGGATTATTTTTAATATCAGAAAGTGCCGCGTCAATCGCCAAATACGCCGCGTTACTTTTCGGCGCGCCCGCAATGTACGTTACAGCTTGGGCTAAAATAATTCTTGCCTCCGGCATTCCTACGAATTGCACAGCTTGAGCCGCCGCGTTAGCCAAAATTAAAGCTTGCGGGTCGGCGTTGCCTACGTCTTCAGCCGCGCAAATTACAATTCGCCGCGCTATGAATTTTAAATCTTCGCCGCCGTCAATCATCTTTGCCAAATAAAAAATCGCCGCGTCCGCGTCACTGCCGCGCATACTTTTTATAAACGCGCTTGCCGTGTCGTAGTGATTATCGCCGCCCTTATCGTAACGCCTAACTTTTTCGCCCAAAATTTCGCGCAGATTTTCAACTGTCACGCCGCCTTCAAAAATAAGTTGCTCCAAAATATTCAGTGCAATTCTTGCATCGCCGTCAGCAAAATCTGAAATTATTTCAATAGCTTTATCTTCAAACGCCAAATTTTTTTCAAGATTAATGGCGCGTTGGAGAATTTTTTTTATATTTTCGGCAGAAAGTTTTTTCAGCTGAACAATTTTAACGCGGCTTAAAAGTGCGGGATTGACTTCAAAGAAAGGATTTTCAGTAGTTGCGCCGATTAAAATTAATCTGCCGTCCTCAACGTACGGTAACAGAAAATCTTGTTGACTTTTATTAAAGCGGTGAATTTCGTCAATAAATAAAATTGTCTGTCGCCCATAAAAATTTTTCTGATCTTCAGCAGATTTTATAATTTCGCGCAGGTCTTTAATTCCGGCTAGAGCCGCGTTAATTTTGACGAAATTGCTTTTAGTGGTATTGGCGATGATTTTTGCAAGGGTAGTTTTACCCGTGCCGGGCGCGCCGTAAAAAATCATTGAAAAAATTCTGCCGTCGTCAATCATTTTGCTTAGACTGTTTAAAATTTTTTCCTGCCCTACAAAATCTTTCAAAGTTTGCGGGCGTAATTTTTCTGCTAACGGCTGAAAACTTTTATCTTGTATCGTTTCAAACAAATTCATAAAAATTCCTCAAAAAATAACTTGTCAACCATAAGAAATGCCCAAAATTGCCTCTAATTTTAACGTAAAGCCGCCTTCAAAAATTTCTATGATATTTTATACTAAAAT
>FLNY01004412.1_pt1 | contig 24539 bp, 18 predicted proteins | sample 1140381 | NCBI WGS metagenome assembly FLNY01 (sample SAMEA3878172, study PRJEB12797) | bioreactor metagenome | biome: Moose rumen | place: Sweden | collected 2011-10
GGGGCAGACTGGACATCCAGCATGTGTGGCATGAGGACAAGGGTTTCCGCAAGACCGTCATCATGAACAAGGCTTTTGCCCTGTGCACAGGTGACTATATCATACAGACCGACGGCGACATCATCCTCGACCGACATTTCATCGCTGACCATCTGGCTGTGGCGAGGAGGGGATACTATTACGACGGCAGCCGTGGGAAGCTGAGCAGGACTGTTACAGAGAAGGCGCTGAGGATAATATCAGCCATTTAAGGAATTATCCATGCTTCGAGTTTGTCTGGCATGACGTGGCGGAACCATATTCCCACAAAGACATCTCCATGATTTTCAACCTCGCCTGTCCTGCGTCACCTCTACACTATCAGAAAAATCCCGTCTATACCACAAGAAGGGTTTTAATAAAATTTAGCCCCTAAATACAAACAGCCTATATAAATAAGTGTAAACGATTAATATTACTTTTTTAATTATATTCATTTGTATGTAAATCGTTATCAATTAAATTTTATACGGATATGACCAACTGTTGTGAAATTGTTGTTGAGTGTTTAAAAATCTTTAATAGAAAATATAATAGATTTGCCGTTCAGAACAAAATGAGAAATCATCCTTTCCCTGATTCTGCGATGGCATTACAAGATATTCTCTATGAACATCATATCATGATTAAAGGATATAATATTAAGCAATTTCACCATTTAAATAAAGTTACCCCCCCCTATATACTACAAATAAAAAGCCATGAACCTCTATTTTCTTTAATTATTGACAATAAGAAGAATTATTTTATATGGTATAACCCTGAAAATCACCGACGAGAAAAGATTCTATGCAAATATTTAGATAATAAAATTGCAGGAAATATCTTAACAATAAAAAATATTATTAATAGTGTTGATGAAAGTGCCAAAAATCCTATAATGTTTCCTAAGGAAATTCTATTTCAATATTCATTACCAATCATATCTTTTCTTATATTAATTGTTTTATTTATTCCGTTATGCAATTGTCATTATTCTTTTAACATTATAAATTTTCTGCTGTTTCTTGGAATTACTATTTTAAATCATCTTTTCTATAAAGATACAGGGATTAAAATGGAACTTCCATCTTTATTTTGCCGTACATCAAAATATTTCAGTTGCAATAATTCTCCTAGATTTAAAATAAATGGAATAACAACTTATCTCGCCCCCGCTGGCCTTAGTTTCTTTCTGGGAACACAGTACTACTCACTCCTTTATATAAATGATTCTCTTATTGCTTTCTCGACTATAGCATTGTTATCAGTTTTCTCAACAATAATAATCCCTATTTCTTTACTAATTCAATACAGACAAAAAAAATTATGTTTGTATTGCCTCTTTGTCATAATGGATTTATTATTGTTATCTTTTATGTCATTATATTATGATTTGTGGATCACAGCAACTAAACTTTCCTGTTTTCAGGCTTTATTGATTGTTTTCTTATGTTTCCTGTTTTTAATAAGTTTACAACATTTCACTAAGAAAACTGTTTTTATTAGTTTGTATAAAAAGAAACTTGAAAAAATAAAATACAATAAAGATATTTTCCGCTTATTACTAGAAAAGACTGACACCTTAGAATTACCAGAAAAAAAGCTAGGAATCGTTTTAGGCGAAATCAAATCTCCTCTTATTATTACCGAAATAATCAATCCTAAATGCAAAGCATGTTCTGAATCCATAACGGAGTTAAAACGGCTTATAGGTTATTTCCCAAATATACAGATAAATTTGATTTTCTTTCTTCCTAACAAGGAGGATAGGGAAAGTGTCAACATTACTTGCTGTATATTAGCTTTATATAAGAAACATCCATTAAATGTTTTGGATTATCTATTTCAAATGTATCATAATCCAGATTTTATTAATAGCAAGGATGTGGCCGAATTAAGTATAACTGAAGAGGAACTCAATAAATTTAAAAAAGAAATCAATGAAATGAATGATTGGTGCGTTAATGAAGCTAAAATCCAATATACTCCATGCTTAATTTTTGGTAAAAAATATTTGCCCAATGATTATAAGCTTGAAGACCTGAAATATGTTTTATAAACTTAAACACAAAAAAAATGAAGAAAATTGAAATTTTAAGAACAAATTTCTCTGATATGGAACTTACCAGAGATGAATTAAAAAGAGTGTATGGTGGCAGTGGAAGTGGAGATAATCGTACACCAAAAGTAATTGCCCAAGAAAAGGCTTGTATGGGGGTACCAATTGGTTCTGAATGCCTATATTCATATTCTTATACCATGCCTGAGTACCATAATGGACAACTGCAGTACATTACACATAACTTTTCAGGAAAAGGTGTATGCGTTAATCCCGTAGGTCCCGTTGTGTATCATAGTAAATACTGTCAAGATACCTTTTAATTATCTTTGAAGGTGTGTCAAATAATTCTTTAGTCGCATGTCAGCATGAAATTCAACAAATCCATACTAATGAAACAAATCCTAAAATATGGATATATAAACTAAAAGATACGAGAAGGTTAAATGATTTCTGCAAAAGTGCAATCCTCATAAATATTAGATATTTTGACACACCTTCATTTTCGGATATTATGAAGAAGCTGGAAAACATTACATTCATCGTCGCATTTCGACTTGACTCAGTTGAAAGGCTTGAAAATCTAATAACCATTCTAGATTTTCTATCAAAATTACATGTAAAGGTAGAATTGATACAATCTAATTCTTTTAACAATCATATTATTGAAAAACTTTTGACTGCATATGAACATTTAAATTATCGTTTCGTTGAAGATTTTGATAATGTTTTCCACAGAACATTTTATCTGAACTTAGTTTGTAATGAAGTAAAGTCTCCATTTATAGCAGTTTGGGATGCTGATGTTTTGGTCGATCCTGTGCAAATATATAAGGCATATAATCTATTGGAAAGAAATGAGGCCGACGCTGTATATCCATACAACGGCCTTTTTTTAAATGTCAGTTATGTACTAAGAGAAATCTTCATCCAAAAGAAAGATATCAGTTTCCTAATCAAAAATCAGAAGCTGATGAATAAATTGTATGGTGATAACTTTGTTGGTGGAGGTTTTTTTATACGAAGAGAATCTTATATCTATGCTGGTATGGAAAATGAGAACTTTTATGGATGGGGTCCAGAGGACTTAAATAGAATTGAAAGATGGAATAGCTTGAACTTTATAATTCGCAGAACCGAAGGTCCCATGTTTCACCTTAATCATCCAAGAAATGAAAATGGGATGTTTCGTTCAAATTTGCAAAGAGATATATGTGATTTAGAAAACACGATAGCAAAATACTCAATGGGTATTAAGGATATCTTATAAATATATTGTTAACTATCTAAAATTATGATTCTTATTCATAAAATTATCAGTAAGAAAATATCTGAGGAAATTGAAAACATGGACTGCTCCTTTTTCTCTGGTATTTCAGGTTTATTGTTATTCTACAGTTTATGCAACAAGAGAATAGAATCGCATATTATGGATATGATGTATAATAAAATCATGGATGCTGATAAAAAGGGAATGACGGTGTCCATGAATGAATGGATAGGCATCGGCGTTGCAATAGAAAAATCTCTAAGTGTCTCTGATAGTCAAACTATTGATTATGTTTTATCGGATGTTGACGCTATCATTTTTAAAGCTTCAGATATTGTGGAACCATATCATGGAGAGAATATTCACACATTAATCAGTTCATTATTCTATTTTACACAAAGAATTAAGGACATACAAATTGATGATAATAAAAAGGAAATTTATACTAGGCAAGCAATTCATCTCGTCAATTATATATATTCACATCTTGATGATGTTTTTTGGAAAGAGCATCTGGTTTTTCATTTTTTCCAATTAAAGTATCTTTTTATGTATTGTATGATTGAGTTATTCAAGATGGGAATTCACAAAAAGAAAATAACACATATTTATAATGAAATCATCTATTTTTTACTCTGTAACTTACCAGTTATGCACTACAATCGTTTGCAGTTGTTATATATGGTGACAATCATTATGGAAAACATCACAGGTCTCTCATACAAATGGATTGAACTGCAGGACTTACTAATTCATAATATCTCACAGCAACAAATCGAAAAGAAAGAAATTAAGAGCCGGCAGATTTTGTTCTCAAATGGATATGCTGGATGCAGTTGGTTGATGCATGAGTGTAACAAACATTTTGGAAGGAAAATTTTCCAAATAAGCTACGGACATTTACTTGATAGAATATTAAGTTCAAATATTTTTAATGATATAAGAAGGAATGACAGCTATTTTGAGTTTAACCTTACGGATATGGCAATATCTGCACACGTATTGGAAGTTATAAAACTGGAAGCTTATGAATAGGTTCAGTATATTACTATTTATTTTCATAATACATGCTAACCTCATCTCTGCTAAAGAAAGAGAACACGATGTCCAAGGGCGGGTTGTTGATAACTTTACCAGTGAGAATATGGGTTCTGTCCGGATGATTCTGATGACCGCAGACAGTTTGCCGGTTGATACTGTACTGACAACTGACTTTCCCACAATGCCGGAAGAAACAGGAAAATATAAATTCAAAATCACACATAAGGGAAAGTATATCATCAAGGCATCTTTGCCAGGATATGAAGATGCATATATGAATTTCTCTCTTCGTTCAGACAGGGAAAGCTTCATCATGATACAAACTATCAGAATGGCCCATATCAGCAACAAACTGGGTGAAGTCACCATTAAAGCCTCTAAAGTGAAAATGGTTATCAGTGGTGACACAGTGATTTATAATGCGGATGCCTTCAAGTTGGAGGAAGGCAGCATGCTTGACGGTCTGATAGCAAATTTACCAGGATGCGAGATTGATTCCAAGGGACAGATATTTGTAAATGGACGGTTCGTGGAGTCACTTCTAATTAATGGGCGGGACTTTTTCAGAGGGAATCCCAAACTGGCATTAGAGAATCTTCCTGCATATACTGTTCATAAAGTAAAAGTATTTGAGAGAGATGGAGCTGCCTCGCGGATGATGGGACGTAATATGAACGACCGGCAATATACAATGGATGTCAGATTAAAAAAGGAATATTCCATTGGGTATCTCGGTAATGTGGAAACGGGTGCGGGCTCTGATGAACGGTATATGGTTAAGGGGGTTGGAATAAGGTTCAGTGAGAGGGATTATAGTATGGCTTTTGGAAACGCCAATAACGTAAATGACATGCGCAAGGCCTCTCAGCGTTTTGATGGGGGATGGGATGCCGAACAGAATATGCCGGGCCTTTTCAAAAATAAGTCTGTGGGACTGAACCTGATGCGCTTTCTGGACTCCTTATCTGGTGTCTCAACAAATAATGAGCTATCACATACAAATAATGATTTAAGGAAGATTAGTAATAATCAGACCTTTTTGGAGGGTGGAGATGCATTTCAAAAAAGGACAAGCTATCAAAAAAACAACAACACAAAGTTCACATCCAAGAACAATCTCACTCTCCAAAAAAGGAAATACTTTCTGATCTCTGACCTGAATATCACTTACAAGGATGAGAATGAGAATGGAGATAATAATAGTTTAAGCAGTCTATCTGATTCTGTTATTCTGAACACTCTAAAGACTCAGGAAAACGGCAAGCGGCATTTCCTCAGCACCATATTCAGCACTATAGGGGGCATACGGACCGTCTGTGATATGATCAGATACTCACTTGACGCAGATTATCAAAAAGTACGCTATCATGAGTCATCAGTGTATGACCTGCAATATAAGACCCAGAGCGGTAAAGACGATTTCAGGTTAAATCATTGGAACCGTCCGAACACCCGTTTTAATCTGAAAACACATGTCGGGTATGACTATTTAGGATATGCTTTCAACTTATCTCCCTACTATGACTACAATTATGGATATGAGAATGTAAAAAACCGGCTTTATCGTTTGGACTGGATTGAGAATGCGGATAGTGCGCATCTCTTCTTGCTGCCGTCATCCCAGGCTCTTTACAATAGCATCCTTGATGAGAACAACAGTGAATCCTTTAAGGAATACACCAATACCCATAAATTGGGACTGAAAATGGAGAAATCCTTACTGATTCTCAAGAAAGAGGCCTCTATTTCCATTAACCTCCCTCTCAGATGGGTACAATCTAATATGAATTATCATCGCAATAAAGATTACAAAGTAAAACGAAGAGACTTGTTTTTTGAGCCGTCAGTCTCATTAAAATGGCAGGGAAAGACAAATCTGAGTCTGGCAGCAAAATGTTTTTCCCGTCAGCCATCACTTCCTGAACTTGTCGACATTCGAGATGACAGTAATCCGCTACGTGTACGAACCGGAAATACCAGTCTGAAAAATATACATGAATGGGATGTAAATATGACTGCAGGCAGAAACTTCTCAACAGGAAAAATGTGGAACATGAGTTTATCGTTTGCCGGCTCTGATAATGCAATAGCATACAGTCTTATGTACGACAAGCAGACGGGTGTGTCTACAATTAAGCCTGTGAACGTCAACGGAAACTGGCGGGCAGAAAGTAGCCTGGGAATCACTCAACCGATCGGTAAAAGCAAAAAACTCGTTTTGAGCAACACACTGTCACCCTATTATAGGCATAATGTGGATATGACAGGGACTGAGAACGATATGGAAAGTTCAAGAAGTATAGTTGAGAATACTGGAATCTATGAGCGGTTAAAGATAGATTGGCAGTTAAATGAGAAGATGAGATTCATTTTTAACGCAGGTTTCACCTATGCCCACATCTCTGGCAAAAGAACGGATTTTTCTAAGATAGACGCCTGCAATTTTCATTTTGGTGGTATGGCAAATATCAGCCTGCCATGGAAACTCAGCCTGACTACGGACTTCACAAATTATTTATACCATGGATATCATGACAAATCCATGAACCGTTCAGATTTGGTATGGAACGCACATCTTTCAAAAAGTCTGATGAAAGGAAATTTACTCATATCATTTGACGCTCTGGATATTCTCTCAAACCTAAGTAACATACAATATAGCATCAACAGCCAAGGCAGAGTCGAGACGTGGACAAACTCTATACCACGATATGCAATGGTGCGTGTAACATGGAATTTCTTTAAAAATCCGAAAAAAAAATAAATTCATGATTAGATATAAGCAATTTCCTTTATACACGCAACATAACCGTTCAGACTGTGGCCCCGCCTGTCTTCGCATGATAGCCGCACATTACGGGCGTGTCTATTCCATGGAGATGCTTCGGAGACATTGTTTCATCTCCCGTGAGGGGGTGTCGATGCTCGGCATCAGCGACACCGCAGAGTATGTCGGTTTTCGTACGATGGGGGTGAGGATAACCTTCGAACAACTGGCGGACGAAGCGCCTCTTCCCTGCATCCTCCACTGGAACCAGAACCACTTCGTGGTGTGCTATGACATCCGGAGGAAGCGGAACGGGGATTACCTGCTGAGAATAGCAGACCCAGCGTCTCAGAGAATAACCTACTGCGCAGACGATTTCCGAAAGTGCTGGATAAGCACACGTGTCGGAGGGAGCGATTGCGGCACAGCACTGCTACTAGAGCCTGGTCCCGACTTCGGCAGACGGGAGGAGGAGTACGTGAGCGGAGAGAAGAGCCTCACATCATTCCTCCGCTACCTGATTCCGCACAAACGGCTGTTTCTGCAACTCCTTCTGGGCCTGGTGCTGGGAAGTCTCCTGCAGCTCATCTTCCCTTTCCTCACACAGGCAATGGTGGATGTGGGAATAGGAGACAGAGACATGAGCATGGTCACACTTATCCTCATCGCACAGCTCACACTCTTCATCGCTCAGTTACTCTCCGGCTTCATGCGCTCATGGATACTGCTGCATATCAACTCAAGGGTCGATATTTCCCTCATCAGCGACTTCCTGCTAAAAATCACACACATGCCACTAAGCTTTTTCGACACACGGAAGACAGGCGACATCATGCAGCGAATCGGTGACCACGGACGGATCAAGTCTTTCCTCATGGGCAACAGCACCAGCATCCTTTTCTCTATGGTGAACTTCGTCATCTACGCCTGCATCCTGGCGTGGTTTGACCTGAGAATTCTTCTGGTGTTCATCACCGGCAACACACTCCATATTCTGTGGGTTACCTGGTTCCTGAGATACCGCCGCGAGCTCGACTCCAGACGCTTCAGCCTTGCCAGCACGGAGCAGAGCCGCATCATTCAGCTCATCCAGGGAATGCAGGACATCAAGCTCAACAACTGTGAGAGGCAGAAACGGTGGGAGTGGGAGAGGCTGCAGGTACGCCTGTTCCGGGTGGGAGTCCGCGGACTGACCATCGGACAGGTACAGCAGGCCGGGTCCACATTCCTCACACAGACCACATCCATCCTCATCAGCTTCATCGCCGCAAGGGCTGTGATAGGGGGGAGCATGACGCTGGGAATGATGATGTCGCTGACATACATCATCGGACAGCTCGCCGCCCCCATCGGCGACTTTCTCGGTTTCGCACGTGCTTTGCAGGACGCACGCATCAGTCTGGAGAGGCTCAACGAGATTCATTCACAGCCTGACGAGGAACAGGGAATCGGAGACAAGCTGGCAGACCTGCCTACCGACCGCAGTATAAGTGTGGAACATCTCTCATTCAGCTACTGCGGGGCGGAGCGTGACTATGCGCTGAGTGACGTGAACCTCATCATACCGGAGGGAAAAGTGACCGCCGTCGTGGGTGAGAGCGGAAGCGGGAAAACCACGCTCATCAAAATCCTGCAAGGATTCTATGAGCCTAACAGCGGATCAGTGAAAGTGGGAGGCACACCACTCGCAATGATTAACCCCCATCTGTGGAGAAGCAGAACAGGCAGTGTGATGCAGGAGAGCTTCATTTTCTCAGACACCATCGCGAGGAACATCGCCCTCTGCACAGACGAAGTGGATTCAGTGCGGCTCCTGCATGCCTCTGCATTGGCAAACGCCGACGGCTTTATACGTGATCTTCCACTGGGCTATAACACAAGGATTGGGATGGAGGGCAGCGGGGTGAGTCAGGGACAGCGGCAGCGACTGCTCATAGCACGGGCTATCTACAAAAACCCAGAGTATCTGTTCTTCGACGAGGCCACCAACTCGCTCGACACGGTGAACGAATGGCGGATTATGGAAAACCTCAGAAAGTTCTTCATGGGAAAGACTGTGGTGATTGCCGCCCACCGCTTAAGTACGGTGATGGATGCCGACAACATAGTTGTGATGAGCCAGGGGCGTATTGTGGAACAAGGGACGCACCGGGAGCTGGTGAGACTGCGCGGTGCCTACTATGAGCTGGTGCACAACCAGCTGGAACTTGGTGACTAGTGTAAAAATATAAATTATTAATCAGATTGAAAGAAAAAATAAAATATGACTGTTGTCCAGATATAGAGCTCCGATGCGAGGAGGTTCAGGAGTTGATGGGCAGAAGGATTCCTCCACTGCTAAGTTATGGTACGGGTGTGCTGTTGGTTGTCACAATCGCTTTTCTCTTCTCCAGTCTTTATATCAGTTACCCGTCTTATATTACTGTCAAAGCTGGTATTGTCTCGGAAAGGGAATCTGAGAATATCGGAAGTCCGTCTGATACGATTGCTATTAGTGTTCCACATGATGCGGCAGATTGGATCAGCCAGCAGCAGACGATTCAGATGAGAATAAAGGACACCGAAAAGAATCTGAAGGTGGAGTGTCTGACTCAGTCATCCACTTCTGATAGTCTGACGGTATTGTGCCGATTAAGCAATCCTATTGACTCCCTGCCTCTACTAGCCGCTGGAGAATTTTTCACAGCAAGTGTGAGGACTTCACACAAAACCATTTTTGATATTTTCTTCAAAGAGAAACTGAGCATAAGTTTATGAAAACTGACAGACAGGTCATACTTTTCGCCACTCATTTCATCAATGACTTTGTCGTTGACGGATTCCAAAGGATGCGGACTGAGTTGGAAGACAAAGAATTTGATGTGCTCATGCTGCTCAATTCAGAGGAAACCAGCGACATTGAAAGAATCTCCGCTTTGAGACTTCCTTTTTATCTTACCGACATTAACAAAATCAACAACCTAAGGTACACTCCGATTCTGAATACGCTTTTTCCGGGCAGCTGCCATTTCCCTGTGCTGGCATTCTATCAGGAACATTCAGAATACAGTCATTATTGGTTTGTGGAATACGACGTCTGTTTCACAGGACGATGGTCATTACTGATAGATGACTGCACAACGAATCTTACGGATTATGACTGTCTGAGCTGCCATGTGGAGCGGTATGACCCGCAGCGGAACGGATGCTGGCCGTGGTGGCACAAGCTTAACAATGTAGGCTATCCGCTGGAGCGGTGCGTGAAAGGGTTCAACCCCATCTGCCGATATTCTAACAGAGCATTGGAGTATCTCCACCATTATCAGCAGGAGGGACATGCTGCCCACTCAGAGGTCATGATTACGACATGCCTGCATAATGCCGGCTATAAAATCGGCGACTTTGGAGGAACAGGGGAGTTTACACCTATCGGTTGGAGGAACCGTTATTACATACAGGGAGTGGGAACCAACAACGGAACGATGCGCTGGAAACCAGAATTCTCAGCAGAGGAAATTGTTACCCTCGGCTCCAGGAACAGGCTCTTTCATCCTTTGAAACATGGATAACAATTTTTTTTCTTTTATTTAAAATACTTATATTTGCCTTTGATTTAGATATGATTATAAGCACTAATAAAATGAAACGACTATTAATTTTTCTTTTTTTATCCATATTTGTAATTCTATAACCTCAAAGGTTTTAGACGCTCGTCCTTTCATCGAAGAAAACAAAGTGTGGACTGTGGGCAGATTCCCGGCAGGAGGGCTTGCCAAGGAAATTTCTTATTGTAACTTTGCAAAAAGTTCGATAAGCATATATGATGCGAAAAATCCTCTACATACTGGCTCTGTTCTGCTTATTACACCAAGGCATGACTGCGCAATCCCGTCGTGTGGATGATGCTACCGAACGTATATTCTCCTTCATGAAGACTACAGTGCCTTGCAAAGTCATATCCGCTGCAATGAGATCGACCAGATGCAACCGGTGGTGGTCTATGGATTTACCCATCCAAGTTATCTAAGAAAGCAGAAGGGCGTACGCCGCACTCACTACCAAGGCTATAACATCCCTACCAAGTTTGAGATGGAGGATTACAGCGTGGTTCCGCCCGTGAATGACGACTTCCGCCGCACGCTCTACTGGAATCCCGATGTCAGGACCGACAAGGACGGCAACGCCACCATCGAGTTCTGGAACAACTCCACATGCCGTGACATGTACATCAGCGTGGAGGGAATGACAGAGGACGGACAGTTTATGAATAATTAGGAAAAAGAAAATAGTTTTTCAGGTATTAGGAATGGGCCATGCGGATGGCGTAGGACGCAGGGAGACGGGGCATGCCCACGTCTCTACAAGGTGACGGACTACGTACGATTTCTTAGCTCTTACTTCTCTTCCTTCTTATCGACAGGGAGGGAGGGGGCTTCCTCTGTGATTTTCCGGATTTCGTAAGCAGTTTTCTGGGAGTCGGCCTTAGAGCCCTCCCCCTGATGCACACCGAAGATTCTCCATGGATCAGCGGTGTTTTTGTCTGTTGTCTGTTTTTTTCTTGTAAAATGTATAGCCATGGAAGATGGAAGATGGAAGATGGAAGATGGAAGAGGAAAGAGGTTATTCGACGGTGACGGATTTGGCGAGGTTGCGAGGCTGGTCCACGTCTTTTCCTTTTGCCACAGCGATGTAGTATGCCATGAGTTGGAGCGGGATGGTGGAGAGGAGTGGTTCGAGGCACTCGGCGGTTTTCGGCAATTCGATAAACTCGTCGGCAATGCTTTTGACCTTCTCATCCCCTTCAGAGACGATGGCAATCACGCGACCTTTGCGCGCCTTGATTTCCTGGATGTTGCTCATCAGTTTGTCATAAAGGGCGTTCTGGGTAGCCACCACCACGACAGGCATCTCCTCGTCTATCAGAGCGATTGGTCCATGCTTCATTTCAGCTGCCGGATAGCCCTCCGCATGGATATAGCTGATTTCCTTCAATTTGAGCGCCCCTTCGAGCGCAACGGGATAGTTGTAGCCACGTCCGAGATAGAGGAAGTTGTGGGCATAGGTAAAGACTTTTGAAATCTCATGGATTTTCCCATTGATACTCTCCAGCAGCTGTTTCTGCTTGTCGGGAATGGCATCGAGCTCACGCACATAATTCTCATAGGTGTGGCTGTCGATGGTGCCACGCGCCTGGGCAATGGCGAGCGAGAGCATGGTGAGGACCGTCACCTGGCCCGTGAAAGCCTTGGTTGACGCCACTCCGATTTCCGGTCCCACATGGATGTAAGAGCCAGTATGTGTAGCCCGAGGAATGGAGGATCCGATGGCATTGCATATACCGAAGATGAATGCCCCCCGCTTCTTCGCGAGCTCCACGGCAGCCAAGGTGTCGGCCGTCTCACCCGACTGAGAGATGGCGATGACCACGTCGCGGTCGTCGATGACCGGATTGCTGTAGCGGAATTCAGAGGCATACTCCACCTCCACCGGAATCTGGCAGAAGTTCTCGATGAGCTGCTTCCCGATGAGTCCCGCATGCCAGCTCGTTCCGCAAGCCACAATGATGAAACGGCGTGCGTTGATAAGCTCTTTGCGGTAGTCGATGACCGCCGAGAGTACTACATTGTTGAGATCCACGTTCACTCGTCCCCTCATACAATCCTTCAGGCATTCAGGCTGCTCAAAGATTTCTTTCAGCATGAAATGCGGATAACCGCCTTTTTCGATCTGTGAGAGGTTGAGGTTTATCTTTTTTATTTCGTGGTCGATCTTCTCGTTGTTGATATTGACGAACTCCACATGGTCGTTCTTACGGTTGATGACCGCGATGTCCTGGTCGTCGAGATAGACCACCTTATCGGTATATTCGATAATCGGAGAGGCATCGGAGCCGAGGAAAAACTCATCGTCGCCGATACCCACAACGAGCGGGCTGCTCTGCCGGGCAGCAATAATCTGGTCAGGGTTGTCCTTGTCGATAATGGCCATGGCGTAGGCACCGATGACCTGTCGGAGCGCCATACGGACGGAAGTGAGCAAGTCGGCCCCCTTCTTCGTCATGATATAGTCGATGAGCTGTACGAGCACCTCCGTGTCGGTATCGCTTTGGAATGTGACCCCCTTGCGTTTGAGCTGGTCCTTGAGCACGGCGTAGTTCTCGATGATACCATTGTGGATTAATGCCAGTTTACCAGAGTTGCTGATATGCGGATGCGCATTCGTGCTGTTCGGCTCACCGTGGGTTGCCCACCGGGTATGGGCAATACCGATGCTGCCGGTGATATCCTTCCCTGTCACATGCTGTTCGAGGTCGGCCACCTTACCTTTGGTTTTATATACTTGGAGTCCGGAGGACTCAGTGATGAGTGCGATACCCGCACTGTCGTATCCACGATACTCCAGACGTTTCAGTCCTTTTATCAAAATGGGGTAAGCCTGTCGCTTACCTATATACCCTACGATTCCACACATATATACTTTGAAGTTTGAACTTTGAACTTTAGAGTTAGTTTACTTTGAAGTTTGAGTCCATTTTAACCGTTTATCTTTTGCAAAGTTAGGAGTTTTTAGGAAAAAAATGAAAGATGAAGGCTGTTATTTTTCAATCTTGCGTATTTTCTATCACATCAGCATCTGGCTGTTGTTCCCATCCGTGTTGTCTCAGCCATTGTTGGCGTATTTGTTCCCATTGCCGCTGCCATTGGTACTCCTCGGCCTGCTGTTGCTCAATTCTCTGTTGTTCAGCCTGTCGCTGTCGCTGATAATCGAGGAAAGCCTGGTCGATGGAGAGCAGATGCTTGCATTTGCGGAATGTGAATATGGTCATGTATATACAAGCCACTATAAAGGCGATGAAACAGACGGCAGCAAAGAGATAGTTGACTCCGAAGAAGGTGTCCATCACCATCAGAGCCGCATCGTAAATACCGTGGAAGAGAACCGGAACAGCTAGCACACATACCTTATGTATCATGCCTGTCCGCTCATCGGGATGGAAACGGAAATGTACGAGAGAGTAGTAATATCCCATAGCCACACCGAACATGAAGTGGGCTGGAACGGCAGTGATGGCTCTTGACACCCCGACAGACATCCCGTCCTCGGAACCCATCACATACAGAATATTCTCAAATCCTGCAAATCCGAGACTTACACAAGCCGCATAGACGATGCCGTCGAAATATTCGTCGTAATAGCGGTTGCTACGCAGTACTACCCACAACATCAGCAGTTTCAGGGCTTCTTCCGGGATTGCGGCGTTGAAGAATGCATCGCCAAGTGCTCCCAGAGGAGAATCCTCAAAAGTGATGGCCAAATAATTCAGCACAAAGAGCACCAGAATCGCAGAGAGTGCTCCTGCCGCCACTGCCCTGAGCAGTTGCAGCCACGGCTCATGCTGGTACTTATCAATCATATAGACGAACAGCACCAAAGCTACAACCGGAAATAAAGCTATGAATAGAAGCATAAATTGTTATTTAAAAGAATGCAGAGAATGCAGAGAATGCAGAGAATGCAGAGAATGCAGGGAATGCAGGGACATTTGGTATTTCAAAGAATGCTAATTGTGGGCGGAGATGTTGAGACGATCGGTCTGTGTGGTGACTTTTGCCACCAGCTGCATGAACGCCATTCCTGCCGTGCTGGCAGGATCCATCACCGCCGGTTCGCCGTTGTCGCCCCGCTCGCAGATATCCTGCACGAGGGGAATTTGAGCGAGAAGCGGCACGTTAAGTTCCTCAGCCAGCTGCTTGCATCCTTCCTGTCCGAAGATGAAGTATTTCTCCTGAGGATGCTGAGCCGGCGTGAACCACGCCATATTCTCCACCAGTCCGAGAATCGGCACATTCACCTTCTCATTCATATACATGTTGATGCCCTTTCGGGCATCGGCGAGCGCCACTTGTTGCGGAGTCGATACAATCACAGCCCCAGTGATGTCGATATTCTGAATGAGTGTGAGGTGGATGTCGCTTGTTCCCGGCGGCGTGTCGATCACCAGATAGTCGAGTTCACCCCACAGGGCATCCCCGATAAGCTGCTTGATGGCGTTGGACGCCATCCCACCTCTCCAGAGGGTAGCCTGGTCGGGGTTTACGAAGAATCCGATGGACAGCATCTTCACTCCGTATTTCTCCACCGGCACAATCATATCCTTCCCATTCACCTCTTCGGCATAGGGTCTTGCCTCTTCCACATGAAACATCTTCGGTATGGACGGTCCGAAGATGTCGGCGTCGAGCAGTCCCACCCGATACCCCATCCTGGTGAGCCCGATGGCAAGGTTGGCGGCGACAGTGCTCTTCCCTACCCCACCTTTTCCACTTGCCACAGCGATAATATTTTTCACCTGCGGCAGCAACTTTTCCGGTTCGGGAGGCAACTCAGTGAGCGTCTTTGTGTTGATGGTCACTTCCACCTCTTTGTCCACATAAGTGTGGATGGCCGCCTCCGCTGCTTTCACCAGTGATTTCATGAACGGGTCTTTGGTTTTCGGGAAGATGAGCGAGAACGACACTTTCATGCCGTCGATATGGATGTCGTCTTCCAACATTCCGTTTTCTATGATGTTTTTACCGTTTCCCGGGTAGCGCACGGTGAGGAGCGCTTCTTTGATTAAATTCGGATAGAGGGTCATATAATACTTTGAACTTTGAACTTTGAACTTTGAACTCTGAGCCATCCGGTTGGAGGAGACGGGGCATGCCCACGTCTCTACAAGGTGACGGATAGGCCTGAAACTTTAGTTAATTTAATTAGGGAGAGGAGTTGGGGGAAGGAGTGGATGATGAAGGTTGGGTTGACGGATTGGATGTCGTGGAGTGTTCCGTTACCGTATGTGACGCCACAGGTGTGGCATCCTGCCCGTTGTCCCATCAGGATGTCGTAGATGGCATCGCCCACAACGAGAGTCTCCGAAGGTTTCACATTAAGAGCCTCGAGAGTACGCAGTACAGGTTCGGGATGTGGTTTTGCATTCGTCACCTCCTCGCATCCGAGCATAAAGTCGAAAAAAGTATTGATTTCCAAGTCGGTAGCGAGCTGGTTGAGTGACGCGTGGGTACGGCTGGTAGCGACCGATAGCAACAGACCGCTTTGTTTCATCTGCTGGAGCGTTTGCTTCACGCCAGGGAAAGCCGTCACCACCCCCGGCACATTGTTGACTGCGAAGAAATGCCGGTAGGTAGCAGCAAACCGTTCCGCCAGCTCTACGCTGTCGTCTTGATAGAGCGCCTCACAGATTCGCGTCAGCGGCAGTCCAATCATCGACGCACACTGTTCGGGTGTACGTGGTTCCATACCCATTTCGTCGAAAGCCATCATCATCGTCTTTAGGATTAAAGTCTGTGTGTCGGCCAGTGTTCCGTCGAAATCGAAGATGACAAGTTTCAGGTTCTCTGTTATTTTCGTGTTACTTTTTTCTTTATCCATTTGTTCCATCTATGGTTTTGTCACTGTCATGAGACATTGTCCGCAGTCGAAGTTGAGCCTCAGGCGGATGCCGTTGTCGAGTGTCAGAAAGAGCGGCTCCTGACGGTAGGCTCCACTGTCGCTTCTGCCTTCTGCTTTCGGGTTTTTCCTGCACCATCCCATGGCATATCGCACACAATGGCGGCAGGTCATCAGCGCCTCGTCGTCGTAGGGCAGCACCTCGTATGCCCTCTTCACATGCTCCTTTCCCAGCTGCTGATAGAACTGGCGTGCAAGGGAATTGGCCACATTGATGTCGGGCAGTGTGCGTAGAATGTCAGTCTTTGTCGTTTTCGGATAAATCCTTGTATTGTTTTCATTGTTTTCTTCCCTGTTCAAGAAAGCCGTCACGGCCTCGCGCCGCCATTCAGCCAGCACCGATGAAGGGATGAAATAGTTTTCCTTGTAGCGCACCGTCAGCTTTTCCATTGTGAGCGGTGTGTTGCCCAGTCGGCTGAGCTGTCTGCAGATGTTGTCGGCCTGCGGAGTGCGAGCCAGTTCAGGTACGAAATCCTTGCGTATGCACACTTCCCGTCCGTCGTCCGCCACTGTCAGCTCGAACTGTTTCGTCTCTGATTTGTAGTCGAGTATCATGCAAACGGGTATCTGCCGTTCGGCACTCTCACCCTCCAGGAGGTCTTCAAACTGCTTGTCGTAATTTCGGAAGACCTTCATCCCATTTCTCAGTCCGTGAATCATACGGAGAGGGAACAGCCGGTTTCCTTCAGCCCTGTTGACTCTGAATCCCAACAGTTTTCCACCGGCACTCATGCAACACAATCCATCACCGTTATGTATCCTCAACGGTTGTCCGTCCTGCTTCCTCTTCTCTGGCTCGACAACGATGCTGTCGGTAAAGACTTGTTTGATCTTTCCGATTTTCTTTCCCATTGATTTCGGGGTGTCTAATGAGAAAATATCGTCGTTATTTCCATAGAGGAAATAATGGGTGAATCCCCTGTTGAACGATTTTTCGACATCGGGAATGAAACGCAGCCTCACTGCTCCTTTCGACGCTCGTCGGTACCGTTCGGGGTAGCGTTCCACCAGCCGGTCCAAAGCCTGAGAGTAAGCCGCAGTCACGTTCTTCACATAGCCCATGTCTTTGAGGCGTCCCTCTATCTTGAACGAGCTGACCCCAGCCTCTGCCATATCCTGCAACGCGTCGAGCTGACATAAATCCTTCAATGAAAGCAGGTGTTTGGCACATGCCATTTTCTCACCCTTTGCGTTTTCCAGGTCGAATGCCATACGGCATACCTGAGCACATTCACCACGGTTGGCACTACGTGAGAAGAGCGCCTGACTGACGTAGCATCGTCCGCTGTAGGACACGCATAGGGCACCGTGTACGAATGCTTCCAGGCGTGTTTCGGGACACTGTCGGTGGATTTGGCGTATATCGTCGAGCGTCAGTTCGCGCGCCAACACCACCTGCTCATACCCCAGTTCCGCCAGCTGCATGACCTTCTCCACCGACCGGTTGTCCATCTGTGTGGATGCATGCAACGGAATAGGGGGAATGTCGAGCTGAGCAATAGCCATATCCTGCACGATGAGCGCATCCGTCCCCGCCTCCCACAGCTGATGTATCATCTGCTCCACCTCCTTGAGTTCCTGCTCATAGATGATGGTGTTGACGGTGACATACACCTTCGCCTGATAGAGATGAGCATAATCAGCCAGCCGCCTTATGTCGTCGATGGAGTTGGCTGCGGCTTGACGTGCTCCGAACGCCGGGGCACCTATATATACGGCATCGGCGCCGTGGCGTATAGCCTCGATACCGATGTCCGCTGTACGCGCCGGAGCCAGCAGTTCCAGAGAGCGGACGGATATGTTTCTATTCTCTTCCACTTTTTTTGCAACCTTAACGTTAACCTTAACCCATTGAAACCTTATTTTTTCGGCCATACATAAAGTAAGGCCCTACAGTGGTTGGGCTACGTACGACATCAACTGTCAACTTTCAACCTTCAACTAAATTTTTCCTATTTTCCTACTAAATTAAACTATTTTACTCAATCTGTGAGATATCGTAAGGAGTGGTCTGGTAAACGTAGTAGTTGAGCCAGTTGGTGAAAAGGAGGTTGGCATGTGCCCTCCATCTCACCACCGGTAGTTTCTGCGGGTCGTCGTCCTGGTAGTAGTTTTTCGGTATGTCGATAGGCAGGTGTTTCGCTTTATCGCGTTTGTATTCGCCGTCGAGCGTGAGAGGGGCATACTCGCTGTGTCCGGTAATGAAGAACTCACGTCCCTCACGTGTGGAGACGATGTGTACGCCCGCCTCTTCGGAGTCAGCGATGATACGCAATTGCGGCACTTTCCCGATATCCTCCCGCCGTATCTCAGAGTGTCGGCTGTGAGGCACGAAGAACTCACTGTCGAATCCTCTGAAGATGGGGAGTTCGGGAGCCAGCACGCGATGCCGGAACACGCCGAACATCTTCTTGTCGAGCGGATATTTCGGAATGCCGAAGAAATGATAGAGGGCCGCCTGTGCCGCCCAGCAGATATAGCATGTGGACTGCACGTTATGGTATGCCCATCTGAACACTTCCTGAAGCTCGCCCCAGTATCTCACCTGCTCATAATCCATCTGTTCGAGAGGCGCTCCGGTGACGATCAGTCCGTCGTACTTCTCGTGTTTCATCTCCTCAAAATCCCTATAGAACATCATCATGTGCTCCACCGGCGTGTTCTTGGAGGTGTGGCTCTTGATTTTCATAAACTCAATCTCCACCTGCAATGGTGTGTTCGAGAGGATACGGATGAAATCTGTCTCCGTGGTGATTTTAATCGGCATGAGGTTGAGTATGGCGATGCGCAGCGGACGGATATCCTGTCCGCTGGCCCTGGTGGTGTCCATAACGAATATATTCTCTTTTTTCAGAATATCAATCGCAGGGAGTTTATCTGGAAGTTTTAATGGCATGAGAGAGAAATTTACAATTTAACGGAATTTCGGGATAACGGTATTTCGAGATTTCGGAATATCGGAATTTCGGGATAACGAGATGCCGCTATCGCTTGATTTACCAGATGGTGACACGCTTCTCCTTTGGAACGAAGAGCGGGTCGGACTCTTTGATTCCGAAGGCGTCGTACCATGCGTCGATATGCGGGAGCGCTCCGTTCACACGCCATTCTCCGAGGGAGTGAGGGTCGCGTACTGTGAGGTTGCGGATAGCCTCTTCTGTGATGTTCTGAGCCCATACCCCCGCATAAGCCAGGAAGAATCGCTGCTCAGGGGTCAGTCCGTCTTTGGTCCTCACCGGTTCTTTTGCCTCTTTCTGTGCATTCTGGAAAGCGGCGAAAGCCACCTGGAGTCCGCCGTGGTCGGCGAGATTCTCGCCCAGTGTGAGTTCACCGTTTCCGTTGAGGTCAGGCAATACTTTGATGTTGGAGAAGAAGTCGGACATCACTTTCGCGCGTGCTTTGAATTTGTCGCCGTCACCCTCCTGCCACCAGTCGCGGAAGTTACCTTCCTTGTCGAACTGCCGTCCCTGGTCGTCGAATCCGTGCGTCATCTCATGACCGATGACCACTCCGATGGCTCCGTAGTTGAACGCGTCGTCGGCACTCATATCGAAGAACGGATACTGGAGGATACCAGCCGGGAAGCAAATCTCGTTGGTCGTCGGGTTGTAGTATGCATTGACCGTCTGCGGTGTCATGTGCCACTCGTCGCGGTCCACCGGCTTGTTGTATTTCTCCTCCACTTGCTTCTTCGTAGCCCAAAGTCTTACAGCCTGTGTGTTCTCATAGAGGTTTTTCGCCGGGTCGATATCCAGTTTCGAATAGTCCTTCCATTTGTTAGGATAGCCGATCTTCACGTAGAAAGTAGAGAGTTTGTCCTTGGCATACTGCTTGGTGGCATCGCTCATCCATTCCTGTGCGTCGATACGTTCGGCAAGTGCCACCTGCAGGTTCTTCACAAGCTTCTCCATACGAGCCTTGTTCTCAGCCGGGAAATATTTCTCCACGTACATCTGTCCGACAGCCTCTCCGAGCACTCCGCTTACAGCATCCACACTCCGTTTCCATCTCGGGCGCGGCTCTTTGGTTCCCGACATGGTGCGGCTGTAGAAATCGAAATTCTGCAGATATACCTCATCGCCCAGCGCACTGGAGTTTCCATTGAGAAGCGTCCACTGCATCCAGTCCTTGATTTGCCGCAGGTTGGTCTCGTTGAGCACAGCCACAGCTTCTTTCACAGCCTCCGGCTGTCCCACGGTAAGAGTCTGCAGTCCGTCGATGAATTTGGCATGGAAGAAGTAATCCCAGTCGTATCCTTCGAAATCGCGTTTGAAATCGGCATACGACATCTTATGGTAGTTGGAAGCGGGGTCCCGCAGTTCTGTGCGGCTTTTCGACGCCTTGGCGATGCGTGTCTCCACAGCCATGACCGACTCCATCTTTCGTGTAGCCACCTTCTCCTTGTCGCCCACCAGTTGGAACATCTTGACCACATGCACTTTGAATGCGTCGCGGATTTTCTCGAAGGATGCCTCATCGCTCAAGTAGTATTCTTTCTGTCCGAGCGAGAGTCCGCCCTGCGACATATCGACGATATTATTCTTCGAGTCCATCATGTCGGCGCCTATATACATGCCCCATGGGAGTGCTCCACCCTTCATGCCGTTATCGACCATCAGTTTGAGCGCCTGCTCACGCGTCTTCACCTTCTCGATTTTCTTCAGGTCGGGAAGGATAGGCTTGACACCCTCCTTGTTCTGACGCACAGAGTCCATATACATGGAATAGAGGTCGCCCACCTTCTGTGCCACACTCCCTTTCGGGTGCTGCGTGGAAGAAAGTTCTGTGATGAGATTCCGGATCTGGTTCTTGTTGTTCTCCGACACCACGTCGAAAGATCCGAAGCGTGAGAATTCCGGTTTGAGCGGGTTGTTTTTGATCCAGCTTCCGCAAGCATACTGATAGAAGTCGGCACCCGGATTCACACTCGGATTCATATTCTCCAGTTTGACGCCGATGCCCTGTGCAGCAGCATTTGTTGTTATTGCCATAGCAACTACAATCATTAAGTTTTTAAAGTTCAACATAATATTTTCAGTTTAGTGGGTTGACGGTTGACAGTTGACAGAGTTTTTACTCCAGATCCATCATGGCTGCTTCCCATTCCGTTTCCGCCTCGGTGAGTTGTGCTTTTACGAAGGCGTGGTTGGAGAAGAGGGATGAGTCGGCCGCCCCCTCCGGTGTAGCCAGTTTTTCCTCTATTGATGCGAGCTGTGTTTCCAGTTTTTCCACGAGCGCCTCTGCATCTTTCACCCGTTTTTCTTTTTTCCTGAGGATTCTGGCCGCTTCCTTCTGCTGTTCATACGAGCGAGCGTTACCGCTTCTGGCAGGTTCGGCCGGCTTGGCTTCAGCCATTTTCCGGATTGTCTGCTCGCCGCGTGCGTTCACGTTGTTGGAGAGGCCGGACATTCCTTCGTTTTCCTTCCGTTTCTGCTCCAGGAAATCGTAGATGCCGCCCAGATGCTCGCGTACCTTTCCATCAGCGAACTCATACACGCGGTTTACGAGTCCGTCGAGGAAGTCGCGGTCGTGGCTCACCACGATGAGTGTACCGTCGAACTCTTTGACAGCATTTTTCAGCACCTCTTTCGACTGGAGGTCGAGGTGGTTGGTAGGCTCGTCGAGAATGAGGAAGTTCACCGGTTCGAGGAGGAGCCTTATCATCGCCAGGCGGCTCCGTTCGCCTCCCGACAGCACCTTCACAAACTTGTCGCTTGCCTCACCTCCGAACATGAAAGCTCCGAGAATGTCACGCACTCTCGTACGCATATCACCTGTGGCCACCCGGTCGATAGTATCGAAGACCGTGACATTGCCGTCGAGCAACTGTGCCTGATTCTGGGCGAAATAGCCGATTTGCACGTTATGTCCCACTTTCAGTTCCCCGTCGAAGGGTATCTCCCCCATGATACATTTCACGAGTGTGGATTTTCCTTCTCCGTTGTTGCCTACGAACGCCACTTTCTCTCCCCGTTTGATGGTGAGGTTGACATGTGAGAATACCAGATGGTTTCCATAGGTTTTCTTCACCTCGTCGCAGATGACCGGGAAGTCTCCGCTTCTCAGGCATGGCGGGAATTTGAGGTGCAGTCGTGATGTGTCGATATCGTCCACCTCCACCAGCCGCATCTTCTCCAGCGCCTTCATCCGGCTCTGTACCTGGTTGGATTTTGTCGGCTTGTATTTGAACCTTTCGATAAAAGCCTGTGTGTCGGCAATCTCCTTCTGCTGGTTCTCATACGCCCGCAGCTGTTGTTCGCGCCGTTCGTCGCGCAGCACCACATACTGGTCATAATTCACTTTGTAGTCGTTGATATGTCCGCAGGTGATTTCGATGGTCCGGTTTGTCACGTTGTTGATGAATGCGCGGTCGTGGCTGACGAGCATCACAGCGTTTGCCCGCTGTGCTATAAACTGCTCGAGCCACTGGATTGAGCCGATGTCGAGGTGGTTGGTAGGCTCGTCGAGCAGAAGCAGGTCGGGCTTTTGCAGGAGTATTTTCGCCAGTTCGACACGCATTCTCCATCCTCCTGAGAACTCGCTCGTCGGTCGGTTGAAGTCATGCTGGCTGAATCCCAGTCCCTGGAGTGTTCGTTCCACCTCCGCATGGTAGTTTTGTCCTCCCATGAGGTCGAACCGTTCGCTCTCCTGCGAGAATTTCTCCACCAGAGCCATATACTCGTCCGACTCGTAGTCGGTCCGTCTTGCCAGTTCGTCGTTGAGTCGTCGCAGCCGTTCTTTCATCTCATTGACATGTTCGAAAGCTTTCTCTGTCTCCTCCATCACGGTACAGTTGTCGGAGAGGTTCATGATTTGGGGTAGATATCCCACCTTGAGTTCTTTCTGTGCCGCGACGTTGCCCGATGTAGGTTTATGAAGTCCTGCTATGATTTTGAGGAGAGTGGATTTTCCGGCTCCGTTCTTTCCTACCAAAGCGATGCGGTCTTTAGGATTTATAACGAAACTTACGTCAGAGAAAAGTGGACGCGCGGAGAATTCCACTGTGAGATTTTCGATTGAGACCAATGAGTGTTGTATTTATATTCAAGTTTTTGCGTAGATTTTACGCTGTATTGTTGATTTAATATGCAAAGTTACTGAATATTATCGGTTTTTTTGTGGGTTTTTGAAATATTTTTTGTAACTTTGCTGATGGAATTGAATGAAATGTTATTTAAGTAGCCCAAAATGAGAAAGAAAATTTTGGTGATGCTGGTGTTTTTGACGCTCAGCATCAGTGTGGGCGCACAGAAACTTTCTCATGGCCAAGCCTCTTATTATGCTTCAAAGTTTCACGGCCGCAGAACTGCGTCTGGTGAGATTTTTAATAATGGCGCCATGGTGTGTGCCCATCGTACGCTTCCTTTTGGAACGAGAGTAAAAGTGACCAACAGGCAGAATGGTAAAAGTGTAGTGGTCAGAGTGGTTGACCGTGGTCCTTACGCAAAAGGGCGTGTGATTGACCTCTCACAGGCCGCTGCCCGGCAGTTAGGTATGATAAGTTCAGGCGTTGCTTCCGTGCATTTGGAAGTATTGCCACGCAACAATGCCGCTGTCGTAGCCCGCAACAAGGTTAGCGTTCCAGCCGAAACTCCAGCCAATGTGAATGTGGAGGTGGCTGAGAACAGCGAACAGAACAACGAGGGATAGTCAAGACTGTCCTGCAGCGCAACGCCCGCTTGTCGAGAATGACAGGCGGGCGTTTTTTAATTAAGAATGGATACTTTGAACTTTAGCCAAGGGTTTAAAAATCAAAATTAGAGAATTAGAGAATACAAGTTTCGCATGTTAAAATTTCAGTTTATGAACACAGATTTCACTGATGAGATGGACTTTTATCAGAATTGTTGAGCTCATAGTTATTCGCTCGATTACACAGATTCTGCCCTCGG
>FLNY01000043.1_pt1 | contig 24498 bp, 19 predicted proteins | sample 1140381 | NCBI WGS metagenome assembly FLNY01 (sample SAMEA3878172, study PRJEB12797) | bioreactor metagenome | biome: Moose rumen | place: Sweden | collected 2011-10
TAGGTTTAGCTTATTTTAACGAGACTTTCGCATTGTCTTTCGTAGAATATTTGTAATTTTGCGTTACAAAGTAAGCGTAAGCAATATTCCGTATCAAGGAAAATGAAATAAAGAAGAACAGAATGTCAAGAAGAAGATAACGATGACTTATTAGAGTCTATCCTCCGATACAACAAGATATGCACGATAAGGGGGTGGTTGTTGCAACCACCCCCTTATAGCATAATTAACAGTAAATTTAATATCGTTATCTTCTTCTTCAAATCCTGTCATTCGTTCATAAGTATCTGATACACAATATAGTTTTATAGGAAGATTAGGCAGAAGAAACAAACTGGAAACAGAAATTTCAGAAACTCTAAAATGAAAACATCTGCTTAACAAATCTTAACGTGGAAAAGAAGAGCAATTTTCCGATTTTGGCATTTGAAGATTGCAAGGAAATGATGTGATGTCACCAAATATTTATTGCAACCGACCTTATGAAATAGTGTTATAAAGCGTCCATTTTGTAAATGTAAAGATGTCAAACCGCACGAGAAAATATAAAAACTCATAAAACTTTGTAGGAAAATAAAAACAAATTCGTGAAATTGAATTATTTTCACTACCTTTGCAGTCAAAACTCGATTATATGGCAGATATAAATCGCATCAAGTTAGTGTTGGTAGAGAAAAAGCGCACCAATAAATGGCTTTCGGAACAACTGGGAGTAACCCCCTCAACTGTATCTAAATGGTGTACTAATTCTTCTCAACCAGACCTTGGCAACATTCTAAAAATCTCCGATTTGTTGGAAGTCGACATAAAAGAATTGTTTGTTAGGGAATACAAGAAATATCTATTATCGCAAGAGAATAAATAAGATGAAAATAAATAATCGATCTACGATACAACCACAGCAGCTGGATTTATTCCAGTTAATGCAAGAATATCCGCAGGAAATCGTAAAGAATTCAAGTCAGGAGATTGATTTGGATGATATTGATGTTGCTCAAAATGTCTTGATATGTAACGTCAAGAAAGACAACATGGAACATTTTTTGGATGGTTCTGCTAAAATTTATTATTCAGGAAAGCGGTTTCCTGCTACTGTGGCGTTAAACAAGCTTTACTATTTCATTCCGTATATAGGCAAAGAATGCGATTTAGACTTTTTTGGTATACGTGATTTATATTTGATTAAAATAGCGCGTGTAGGTTCACGTAGAGAGGGGGAATTAGATAATGACCCTAATGACTTGCGCCTTGTGTTTGAACTTCAATTTGTTAAACATCTTTTTCCTGAATACAGAAAACAGAAGCTTAACATATGGCGCACCTATACCGATACAACCATTGAACAACTAATTAGCTCTCAAAAAGTTGCAAAGAATCATCCTGCAAAACATATGACATATGTGAGTCTTTTTAGTTGTGCAGGAGTTGGTTGCTATGGTTTTAAACAAGAAGATTTTGACTGTGTTGCTACTGTTGAACTCATTGAACGAAGACTGAATGTTCAGAGATATAATCATAAATGTAGGTTCGATAGTGGCTATATTTGTGGCGATATAACTCTTTCCGAAACACAAAACAAAGTCTTTGATGAAATAAAGCATTGGAAACAAAGGAATCAAATGGCAGAGCTTGACGTGGTTATCGCTACGCCGCCTTGTCAGGGTATGTCTGTAGCAAATCACAAAAAAGGGGATGAACTTAAACGAAACTCACTTGTAGTTGAGTCTATAAAACTCATTCAGAAAATACGACCTCGTTTTTTTGTATTTGAAAATGTTCCCGCTTTCTTAAAATCTATATGTACAGATATTGATGAGCAGGATAAGCCTATAAGAGATGCTATAGAACTTGACCTTGCTGGTTTTTACAATATTGCGGCAAAGGTTATCAATTTTAAGGACTATGGCAATCCCAGCAGTAGAACACGTACACTCGTTATTGGTGTAAGAAAAGACCAGAAAGAAATAACACCTCTTGAACTGTTTCCCGATAGACAGGAGGAACAAACACTACGCCAAACCATTGGGCAACTTCCACGCCTACATACTATGGGTGAAATTTGGGAGCAAGACATTTATCACTCATTCCGTCCTTATGCCCCACATATGCAAGAGTGGATAGAAAACATTACAGAGGGGCAATCTGCATTTGACAATGTAGATGAGACCAGAATACCTCATAGGGAAAAGGATGGCGAAATTGTATTCAATCAACGTAAAAATGGAGATAAATACACACGACAGTATTGGGACAAAGTGCCACCATGTATTCATACAAGGAATGACATCCTGGCAAGCCAAAATACGGTTCATCCAACCGATAACCGTGTATTTTCCATTAGAGAAGTAATGCTGATGATGTCGGTTCCCGACACATTTGAATGGAGTTCAACTCCTTATGAGCAGTTAAATAGCCTACCATTAGAGGAAAAGCAAAAATACTTAAAGAAAGAAGATGTAAACATCAGACAAAGTTTGGGCGAAGCAGTTCCCACTATCATTTTCCAGCAAATAGCACATAAAATAAAGGAAAAGGCGGCTGATTCCGAACTAACGGAACAAGAGGTTGCAGCTATAATAGAGAAATACGACCTCACTGATATAACAAAACTTGTCAAATATATAAAGAAGAACAGGAAGCAGGGGTTTGTACGCTTAGCAAAGATTGCAGAGTATGCCAATGGTTTAAGAACAGAAACCGCAGCTTATTATACAAGACAAGACATCTGCTATTCAGTTGTAAAGAATCTGCCTGATTTTCCTGATTCTAAAATACTACATATACTTGAGCCGGCTACGGGTGTTGGCAATTTTCTGCCATCACTATTTTTGAAATATGCAAATGTAGCTGAACTCCATATTGATGTTATCGACATAAATATGGACAGTATTACACTGCTAAAACAGATATTACAGTCTGTACCATTGCCAGAAAATGTGCGTTTGAATTTCATAAATAAAGACACGCTTCAATTGTCTTTCAATAAAAGGTACGACATTGTTGTAGGCAATCCACCATATATGAAAGTTAAGGATAAAGCAATACTAAAAGAATATAAAAAAAATGTTGTAAACACTGATACAAACAACATTTTCTCATTCTTCATTGAAAAGGCATTAGACCTTGGCGATGTGGTATCTTTGATTGTTCCAAAGAGCCTAATTAATGCACCAGAATTCGGCAAGACTCGTGATTTAATGAACGAAATGCCCATAACGCATATTGTGGATTTTGGAGAAAAAGGATTTAAGGGTGTCAAAATAGAGACAATAGCTTTTACAATCAACAAAAAGGAAAAAAGAAAAATCACGAAAGTTGAATCTTATATAACAAATTCAATAGACGTGAAGCCACAAGATTATATTTGTGATACCTCATTCCCATATTGGCTTATTTACAGGAACAAAGATTTTGATGATGCGGCAAATAAAATGCAATTTGGTATCTTCAAAGCATTCAGGGATAGGACTTTAACGAAAGGGAATACTCTTCAGCAAGGCAAGTATCGTGTCCTTAAATCAAGGAATATTGGCGATAACGCAGTAATAGACATTGAAGGTTATGATACATACATCAATATAATTGACAATCTGGAGGTGGGCAAGTATCTTGACCATACGGAATGCGTGCTTGTTCCGAATCTCACATATAATCCCCGTGCATGCTTCATGCCCAAAGGTTGTATTGCTGATGGCTCTGTTGCCATTTTAACTGCTGCCAACGATATGGAGATAACAGCAGCTGATTTAGCTTACTATGCAACAGAAGAATTTTGCAAATTCTACAGCATTGCCCGTAATAGAGGAACTCGTTCACTCAACATTGATAATAATTCAGTATTTTTCTTTGGTAAACAGAAATAAGTATGCTTCAAACAATTAGTAACTATCTTCGTCAATATGACTTGGACGTGCGTAAATCTGGAGATGCACGATTTATGGATCAAAAATGTACGCCAGATGTTGTGTGTTTCATTGCAGACTGTTTAATCAATCTTGACCCACAAGGTGAGTTCACGGTGCAGGATGTGTGGGATATGCAGTATTTCATAAAGAATGCATCAGCAATATTTGGGAAGCCCAGTCCCAAGAATGAATCTGCAAAGCACGAATATGACAAGTTTATTCAACAACCCCTTCGAATGCTTGCATATGCTCACGTTTTAGAAATCGAAAAACGTGGGGCTGCTAATTTTTATAGAATTGGCAACTATGACATTCTTGATTATATTGCCACAAAGGAGAGGAATGCCTACAATTTTCTCTATATTTATATTATGCAAGTTCTCACTGATAGTAATATGCTAAAATACTTTGAGAAGTTTAAGAATGCATGTGAAAAGGGTAATGAAAAGACTAAGAAAGCTGAATTTAAGGAACTCAAAGAGCGTTATGAAAGATTTATCATCGGCAATACCAAGATAAATGGTGAAGTAGAAGTCCGTCGTATTTTTACAAAAGTAATTAATGTCTATGCTGCTGAAAATGGAATTCAGGGCACAGAACGTGGTCGTTTATCGCCAGACATTATTTATTTCTCTGATTTAATGTATAATAGGAAGAATTGGCGTGACATAGATAAGGCTAAGGCACAAACGAGACAGGAAGCGGCTTCGGCAGAAGAACAGAAACAACAAGAAGCATACGATTCCTACCAAGTGACCAAAGCCATGAATCTTCTTCGTAAAATTCAAATTGAGAGTGAGGTCAAAGACCAATTTGCCAACGGAGAAGCAACACAAGTTCATCATATTTTCCCGAAATCCGAATTCCCTATGATTGCTCACTATTTGGAAAATCTGATTAAACTTACTGCTACACAGCATTATACAAAGGCACACCCAAGCAACAATACTCAAATTGTCAATAAGGACTATCAATTAATATGCCTTCTTGCGAAATCAAAAACCATAGAAGATTCTTTGAAAACGATAGGAGAAAAATACTATCGTAAAGAGTCTTTCGTTTACGTTATTAACATAGGTCTTGATGCAGAGTTAAGTATGAAACTTACCTTCCCAGAAATTCGTTCCCAACTTCGTTTGTTGTATAATGTCATATAGATGATATGATGTTAGCCAATAAGATGAATTATCCGAACTATATTCTTTCATGCTTTATCTATAATTCAACATCTTATCAAGATTGACAACGAAACGAACGAACCCACTGACTTTCAGCATCAATGCCGATTGTCAGTGGGTTAATTGTTACCAAAATGAGACCAACAAACCATTTTGGAAACATTTGAGGGTTAAAACCTGTTGAGCCATTTACAAACCATCATGACTATGGCGGTAGTGAATACGAAAAAACTAAGACAATAATATTCATGGAATTTCTTGCCTCCCTACGGTAGCAAGCGTCTCCTTACGTCGTCGAGCGCGTGTTCCCAAAAACAGCCTAAATACAGTGTTGAATTGCATTTAACTGTGTCAACATTTTCAAAAGGGCTAACTCCCCTGACATCAGAACCTCGTATAGATGAAGGCATTGTTGGTTGCACCTACAAGCAGTGCTACGCTGACAACGAGCAATGCAATGGAAATGATGGCACGCGTGATGAGAGATATATTGTGCTTGGCTGTAGTCTCACCAGGCATGAAGTGGTCAAACAGTCGTGTAACACCATCGTATATGGGGAAACAGAATACCAAGGCAATGACCCAGAGCCAGAAATTGTTTGTCAGTGCTGCCGTAGCGGTAAAGTCGGCGAGTGTCTTGCCACCACCGAAGCATACGCTGAAGAATTGCTGCATACGCGTGAAGTCATCGAAATAGAATATCCCCCAGCCAAGAACAAACAGCAGTATTGTGTAAATATGGAGCAGTGGGCGCGGCACATACTTTATGATGCGCAACAGCGTGTATTTCTCAAGCATCACGATAATGCCGAAATATACGCCCCAGAGAATGAAGTTCCAGCTCGCTCCGTGCCACATACCGGTAAGAAACCATACCACGAGGATATTGAAAGCCTGATGACGGCGGTTGCCACCCATTGGGATATAGACGTAATCGCGGAAAAAACTGCCGAGTGAAATATGCCAGCGTCGCCAAAATTCCGTTATGGTCTGGCTGATATAAGGATGACGGAAGTTCTCGGCAAAGTGAAAACCAAGGCAACGTCCAAGTCCTATGGCCATGTCGCTATATCCTGAGAAATCAAAGAATATCTGCAGGGTGAAGGCACAAATGCCCACCCAAGCGCCTGCGGTGGAGAGGTTGGTGAGGTTGCCTCCAAGAAACTGCGTAGAAATTTCAGACAGTCGGTTGGCGAGTATCACCTTCTTGCCCAGTCCGATAAGGAAGCGATAGGCACCCGTCACGTAGTCATACTGCGTCACGCGACGGCTGTGTATCTCCATAGCCACGATATCATAGCGCACGATAGGACCGGCGATAAGCTGCGGAAACATTGATATATAGAGCAGCAAGTCGTGGTAACGACGTTGTACTGGTGCCTCGCGGCGATAGACATCTATAAGGTAGGATATGCTCTGAAAAGTATAGAAACTGATGCCTATGGGCAATGAAATCTTGGGATTTGCCACGGGCAGGCCGATGGCAGTGAGCGTATCGGCGAAGAAACCGGCATACTTGAAAGTGCCAAGCACGAGCAGATTGAGCGTAATGCCAGTGGCAAGAGCTAACGATCTGCGACTGTCGGAGCGGTCAATCCACATTCCTGCTACATAGTTCATCAACGAACTCAATAGCATGAGGAATACATATACGGGTTCACCCCAGGCGTAGAAGATAAGCGAAAACACCACCAGCACGGCATTGCGCACCGTGGTGTTCATCTTTAGTCCCTTGCCCTCGGACAGGAAACGCCTGTCAATCCAGTATGCTATCATGTATAGCACGAGGAAAGTTGGCAGGAATACGAATATAAAAAATAAGTCGGAGAAGACCAATTGAAATTAAGAGTTAGGGGTTAAGAAAAAGTGGAGTAAGAGTTAAGGATTAAAGGTTTTTACTGTAAACTAAAGAATTAAGATTTGTCTGATAATACAGGTCAGGTCAAATCTTAATTCTTAACCATTAGATCTTAATTCTTCAGTAGTTCTGCAATTTTCTCGCCTACCATCTTTGCACCCTCCACGCTTGTATGTGTGCCATCGATGGTATAGTGTTTCTTTATACGCTCGTCAGCGGCTTTGATTGGGCAGATCTTGTCAAGGCGTATAACGTCGATACCCATGTGCTTGCCGCAGTCTTCTATCACGTCGCCTACCTTCTGTATCTTTGCCTCTGTACCCTGCACACTCTGTAGCGGAGTAAGCAGCAGTATGCGCGCATCGGGGAAGTGATAGCGTAGAATCTCACAGTTGTAACGAACAGACTCGGCCAAGGTGGTTACCTGGTTTACTTTCTTCATCAGCAGGTCTTGCAAAGGAAGTTTAAATATCTTGTCAGTAGTCTCTGCATACATCTGTGGGCGCTGGCTCTGAAACCATGCGTCGTTAGTGCCGCAGGCCACGATGATAAGCGAAGGTTCAGGCTGAGTGCCGTTTTTGTACGCCTCGTCAAAGCGGTTTACTTGGTTGTATATTACGTTGCTGTTGCCTACGCGTGCTATATTTTCCTTGGTATCATGCTTTGTCAGAGCATTGTTAGTCCATGTAGCACCGCTACGTGCATAGCTAACGCACGTCTTAGGCTGAAAGAGTTCCTTGAACCATTTGCTCCAACTGCGTTCACCTGTGCAGTCATCGCCTCCGGTTGACAGGTTGGAATCACCCAACAGAACCACGTTCATCTTCTGTGGCTCCACGGCTGATGCCTTGGTGGCGAAACGTGGCGAATGAAGCAGGATAGCCATTGTAGCTAACAGTATTGCTGATGTTTTGGATAGAGTTTTCATCTGTCGTTTATATATTTATTTCCGTGCAAAGTTACAATATTTTTTCTGATTGTCAAAATTTTACAAGTATAAAGTTGATTGTTTGCTATAAGTAGGTGTACATAATAATTGATGACAGCCAATCAATAGTCAAGGGATGAAAGCCTCTCGCTTTTCATCCCTTGACTATTGGTATTTATACTATTATGCTGTATGTAGCAAGTGTGTTATTCTGCTTCCTGAGTAGCAGATGCCGCCTCAAACTTTATGCCATAGATGTTGATAGGACCATCAGGATATGAAATCTGATACTCTCCGATTTTGTCTATCTCAACCTTGATAGGGCGTTTGTTAGTCTGCTCCACTACGTCAGTAACGATGTCTTTAGCTCCCTTGAGCAATACAATCTGACGGTCTTCCTCGCTTGAAGAAGAAGAAGCATAGATTGTCAGTGTGCCTTTGGCTTTGATGCTAAGGAATATCTGACTGGAACGTCCTGTCGTACTACCAGTTTTCAGACGTGTGGTGAAACGCGTTCCGTCTTTGAACTGACGTAATGACTCGTCGCATACCATCTTGCCTTTGTTATCAACTATGTACATAAAGCAGTTTTCGCAGTTGAACACCAAGGGGTTATTGCCCTGAGTAAATTGTTTGAACTTCATTACGTTGCCTTGTTCAAACTGTGCGTTTGCAACTAATGCAAACATCATTATTACGAGAGTGGTAAAAAACTTTTTCATGATATTTATGATTTAGATGTTAGAAATGTAGTACTTTGTGAGAGCAAAGTTACGTTTTTTTTTCGAATTTGCAAAGAAAAATATGAAAAAATGAGTATTTTTTTTGTAATTTTGCATTACATTTAGAAAAAATACATGATATAATTATGGTAAAACACATTATTTTATGGACGCTTCGTGCCGATATGACGGCTGACGAGAAACAGCGTGCCGCTCAGGGAATGAAAAAGGGATTAGAGGGTCTTGCCGGCAAGATTGACGGATTGGTTGATATCAAAGTAGTGGCAGACGGACGTTTATCTACGTCAAATGCCGACGTGATGCTTGACAGTACGCTTAAGGATTTTGATTCACTAAAGGCCTATGCTGTGCATCCGTTGCACGTAGATGTAGCCGACAGGCTGGTTCGTCCGTTTACAGCACAGCGCACTTGCCTTGACTATGAGGTGTAGGTTCAATGAGCAGGAGCATCACTGATGTTGCCTGTGATATGTGCCGTTTTGTGCTTCCCATGGATGGATACTGCTTGCACTCATTCGCTCAGAACTTGAAAAGTCTTGGCAGGAAGTCAAGCAGGTAGCGTCTCCAATTATCCCATGAGTGTCCACCATCAGTCTCATTATATACGTAGGGGTAGCCTGCGGCATCGAGACGTTGGCGGTGCATGGTGACGAGTTTCATCACATAATCGTCCTTGCCTACTGCTATATAGTAGAGTTGCGGTGCCAGCTGAAACTGCATGGAAAGCTTCTGGTCAATACTGTCATATATTTCGATATCGTCGTACTTGTCAAACTTGCGACTGAGCTTATCCTCCCACTTCTCGCCTACGACTGGTATCTGGCCAGCAAGGTTCTTTATTCCGTGGGTAATGCTCTTGATACCTGAAATCTTCTTATCGTTGAGAGCGTTGGTGGTTTGCGGAGAGAACAGACCTACATAGTCAAACAACTGCGGGTTGTTAGCTGAAATGTATAGCGAGTGAAGCCCTCCAAGCGACAGTCCGCAGATGGCGCGGTGTTGCTTGTCCTCTGCAGTGCGATAATGCTGCGCAATATATGTCATCACTTCCGAAGGGAAGGCTGCCTCTATCCTACCCGTCATTGATGATACGTTATTGGCTTTTGGCATAGCCTGCATATACGGACTTTCACCTGGCGCAGCATCTAAATCGGCATTGCCGTTAGGCATCACCACAATCATAGGCTGACACTTGCCGTCGGCTATCATTAAGTCCATAATCTGACGCAGACGTCCCATGACAAGCCATGATGTCTCGTCGCCGCCTGAACCGTGAAGCAGGTAGAGCACAGAGTAACGCTTGTCAGGATTTTGGTCATATTCTGCAGGGAGATACACCGACATACGTCGTTGTGCCATACCTTGCAAGCGTGAAGGATACCATGGCTGTTCAACACGTCCGTGTGCCACAGGTTGCTCCATATAGTAATCGGTTGGCCATCCCGGCACGAAGAAGTAGTTGAGGTATTGGTTAACATCCCGCACCACGCAGGTGTCACCAGGCTCTGTCTGTGTCACCTCATCATCTATCCTGTAATTATAGGTGTACATGTCAGGCGGCAATACAGTGCTGGTATAAGCCCATGTGCCGTTGGCCTGACGTATCATCTTGTGTTTGCCAAGAACGCCTGAGCCTTGCAGTGTTACTTCCTTAGCCATCGGGGCATAGTAGTTGAATTGTATCATGCCTTGTCGCACGCGGTCTGAGGCATGTATGCCGATGACAGTGAGAAAACAATATATAAACAATGTAAATAGTCTCATATACATAGTGAGGGAATTGAGTCACTTCGTTCGAATAATACAGATTATCAGTGCAAAGTTACGTGATTTATGGCAGAAAAACAAGCACAGAATGTTAAAGTTACAAAAAAATTTGGAGAATTAGAATAAAATAACTAATTTTGCTTTCATGAATAAGAAAACACAACCTTAATTAATGCCATAAATATGAAGAAATTTAATATGGAAGTTGTGGCTGCCAGTAGAGCCACAAAATGTTATGGCGAGCGTATAGCCATCATGGATAACTTCGGTGCACTGCTTCCCAATGCTCCCTATCCGTTCGTGTTTGAGGGAATGTTGTTTGGCATAGTGACACGTGGGCACAATTCTTTCATGCTTGACAAGCAGCGATACACGCTCGGCCCTGGCGATATCTTTACGAGTTTCCCACAAAACCTGATGGAGGATTTCCGCTTTTCCGATGACATAGAGGCAACGGCAGTATTTATTGATGGTGGTTATCTGGAAGAACTGTATGACAAGGTAACGATTGACTGGAATATGCGGCTCATGGCTATGTCGCACACACCGCTTCATGCTGATGAAACGGAGACAAAACGCATTGTTACGTATATGCAGCAGATAGCAGAAAAACTAAATAGTCCCGTCGGACCGTTCCGTAACGACTGCATACAGTCCTTGCTGTTGTCGCTGGCATACGACGTGTTTGATTTACGCATGCGTTCCTTCCACGTTAATGACAAACCGGCAGTAAAATATTCTTCTGCCGAACGATTGTTCTATTCTTTTGTGAAGATGCTTAATGATCCGCATGAGCAGTTCCTCAACGTCAACGGTTACTCGGAAAGGCTGCACATTACGCCAAAGTATTTCTCTACCATTTGTCGAGAACTTACTGGCAAGACGGCGGGACAGATAATCAATGAGGAGGTAATACGCACTGCCAAGGTGATGCTCCACGATAAAGCGAAGAGTATCCGTCAGATCAGCGAAGAGTTAAACTTTGCCAATCAAAGTCATTTTGCCAGCTTCTTCCATCGTCATGTAGGGCTGTCACCGCAGCGTTTCCGTAATCAGATGACCCACGAATAGTGTTTGTCGTATAAGTGGAAAGCACTTATAATGATGCAGTATGGTTGCAATAAAAGGCTTTAACAACGACAAAAATGCGTAAAAAGCATGCCTAAAGGCAAAAAATGCATTAAAAAATTTGCACGGTTCAGAAAATATTATTACCTTTGCACTCGCAAATCTGAAAAGCGAACAAAAAGCAAGATTTGCGAGGCGACCATAAACCTGCTTGCTGACAAGTAGGGTCTCCACAAAAATGGGGGCATAGCTCAGATGGCTAGAGCGCTTGCATGGCATGCAAGAGGTCGTGGGTTCGACTCCCACTGTCTCCACAGTGGAACGAAAGAAAAGAACATTTTTCTAAAATAACGGATGGCGGGATAGCTCAGCTGGTTAGAGCGTCGGATTCATAATCCGGAGGTCGAGGGATCGTGACCCCCTCCCGCTACTCTAAAAATCAAGCACTTACGAGAAATCGCAAGTGCTTTTTTCTTTGTTTTGCGAACTAATTGCGAACTAATTGTAATCTTAAACAATCATTTGCAACCATTGAATTAGGACTCTAAATCAAGACGGTCATAATTCATAGTCTTAATTTGGGTGTTTTTTGGTACACAAAAGTCTTTGTTGGGTACAGAAAAGTCTTTGTTTGGTACAAAAAAGTCTTTGTTGCACCTTGGGAAAGCCCATGTTTATTGGGATTGGCGCATGTATAAAAAGTAACTAAAAAATAACAAAAAATTACTTAGTAAAAGGGATTTTAAAAAAAAGGGAAAATAAAAGCCGCAGGATAAACCTGCGGCAAAATAAAATAAAGGGAAGAAAATTATAGCCTGCGGCGCCCTATGCGGGTTTCTTCCTCAAGGTCGAGGGTTTCTTCAATGTTTTCTTCATACTCCTTTAGTGCTTTGGCATTATTTGCAACCGCTGCCACCATTTCCTTTGCTGTCTGTTTTCTTCCTCCATCGGCTTCCTCTCTGTCAATGAGGGTACAGAGAGCGTGCGCTCGTTTGTAGCGGTCTTCGCCATTACCTACCGCCTTTGCCACAGCTGTTGTCACTGATTCAGCAAAGGTCTGATCTCTCCCCAGTAGCCAGCGTATAATGGCTTCTAATGCGTCTCGTATAGCCTCTATTAGCCTCCGTGCACCATCGCCCATCAGCACCGCCACGGCACGCATAGCCGATTCGTTTGCGGCTTCTTGCGCCTTTTGGCTTTCGTCCGCTTGTCGGAGTTCGATGCCGATAAGGGTCGGATCCTTCTGATAGTACTGTTGGTAGTCGCTGAGGTTGGCTGCCTTGCAGATGGCTGTCACAACCTCTCTGCGGCCTTCTCTGCGCCCCTCCTGCCGTACTGCGGCCTTTTCTTCCTCCTGTTGCTGCTTCAGTTTGGCCATTTGCTTAGCCATACTTTCCTGCGTCTTTTTTGTCAGGTTAGCTTTTTCATTCGCTTCTCGCACTTTCTTCTCGGCGATTTCTTGAATTTTCTTAATTTCTTCCTCGAACTTTAATCGTTGCTTTTCTTTTTCCTTTCTTATTTCTGCAAGTTCACCAACTCCGAAGAGAGCACCCACTTGGGCTCCAATTCCAACAGAAGATTGCATTTTTTTCGCCTTTGCCTCCAATTCCTCTATTCTCTCCTCCTGCGCTACGATGCGCTGCTCCAAGGCAGAGCGGTGTCTGCGTCCTGTCTCGCTTGCTGGATTTCCTCGCTCCATGCCAGTGCTTTCGGCGAGAATATCTTGGCGCAGCCGAAAGTAGGCACGGTCTCTTCGAATAGCTGAACCCTTTTCGTGGTCTTGACAGTCATACAAAACATGAGCATGGTAATTAATGGCAAAGTCCTCATCGCCTTCTATGTATTTAGAGTGGGGATATCCTTCATCTTGATGCAGCCAGATCCCCATCACTCGCCATCCTATTTGCTTTTCCACCTTTTCCTTGAACGCTAACAATTGCTCATCGGTAATGCCAGCTTTTAGCCGTAGTGCGTCCTCACGGAATGGTGTGAACTTTGCTTGGCATTTTTGACGTACCTTTTCCTCATAAAGCTTGATTCTTTGCTTTTTCATCGGGAGAAGGGATTTAATTCCCTTCAGTTCTTCCACCTCATACACGACCCGATTAAGGTGTGTGAGGTGAGGGTTAATATATGAGGGAATTTTCCCCTCTCGCCTGTTGTGCATCAAACAGTGCGATTTAGCGGCTTGCACATTTGCCGAGCAAGCGCCTTTTTTGGAATTTCTTGCCATAAATTTCTTGAAATTTTGTTAGGCAGTTCCGCTGCCTTCGGGGGAGTCCACGAGGGGGAAAATCCCCCTCTGGCACACGCACTTTTCACCCTCGCCAAAGGCGAAAAAGGGTGAAGGGTGCTCGTGTGCGTAGACCTTGGTCTTTTTTCCTCCCTTTTTTATTCTATTTGATAGTCATTTCGGAGAATATATCGGAGAAGCCGAGCGAGGTCTGCTCCTTTTTTTCCTTCTGCCTCCAGTTCGCACAGACGACAAAAAATCGGGTGAACATCATCAACGTATAATTCTAGGTGCTCCTTGACACGAGTGCGATACTTGGAGTCGTTGGGAATACATGATTCCAAACGTCCTAAAATATAGAGTCGCTCACCGTTTTCTATTTGGACAACCTCTTGCTGCCGCCGTTCATGATGGTAGTGAACTCGAAAATGATACTGAATATCATTACCTCTGCCCACCTGTACATATTCAAACCAGAGATCACAATTTTTTGAATCGAAAAAATCTTTGAGTTCTTTTTGTGCGACATCAAGAACTTTTCTACGGAAATCTTGATTTTGAAAATACTTTTTTTCAAGGAGAAACATTTCGCGAATTTTTTTCTGGGTTAGGAAAAATCTTCCAAGATTCTTGAATTGAGAACAAATTTCATAAAACCTTTGAGAATATTTCGATTTCAATGCCATCGCCACTGTGAGTTGGTAGGAAGTGAAGTTTCCAACTAATTCTACGAGATAGGGCAACAGTTCCTTTGACACCTCTACCTCATAATATCCTTTCTCGCGAAAATCTTTAGCAAAATTCAGAAGATGCGTCCAAGTGGGAATTCCTTCTTTATCTATAAACTCCACCTCTTTTCGACCCAGTTCTTGGAGGGATTTCCAAGCGTAATTTGCGTGTTTTTCGCCAGCGACCTTCCCAAACTGTTCAATAGTTATATGGACAATTAGATTTTTCCATCGTCCTTCCGGCATAGAACCCTCCACGTATTCATGGCGTACTTGCTGAAAAATTACGTACAAGACATTTTTCTCCACCCGAGAAAAATCATATCGGCTGAGTGTGAGCGCATTAGCCTGTGAAATCATGACGTTTTTCATGCAAACACCTCCTTCCTGCCGTTAAGAATTTCTACAACATCATTGTAGCGATAGTACACTTTGCTTCCTACCTTGTGTTTTTCGATGATTTTTTTCTTTTCCGTCCAGTTCCATAATGCCGGAAGGTCGATACCGAGCAAGGTGGCTGCATCCTTACGAGTGAGAAATTTCTCGCCGTTAATGCAGAAAGGCCGAACAATCTGCCCATTAGGAGCCACATCTGCCGGAAGTTCAGGCAAGAGTGTGCCACGCTTGTTCACCAATTCAGCATACATTTGTGCCGCACGTGCTGCTGCACGCTTTTCGATTTCCTGTTCGAGGAAATCCAACAAATCATTTAAGTTATTCATTAAAAAAATAAAAAGGACGTAGCTGTGAAACATAATTACTTCTAACGCAATGAAAAATTGCGCTACTAAAGTTAATTAATACCATGTGCACTTCCCTGCTGGAAGTTGAAATAATTAACGCTACGTACGCTACGTCCTTTTTATTTTATTTGTGTGCGCTTGCCGAGTGGTCATGCCCTCAGCTCAGGGCAGCGTAGCCTGCCAACCATAAAGGTTCAAAATAGTTTCAGTGGCTAATGCCACATTTCCATGAGCACAAAATTAAGAATTTATTTAAATCCTGCCAAATTTTTCAAGGTATTTGGCAAGAAATTTAGCAAAATTTCACTAACTGTATACACAAAACTTTATAAAATATACAGTTAAGCGGAAGGAAAAGCTATGAAGTAGGCTTCTGATTCAAGAAATTTCCTATATAATTTGTAACTATATTCTTCCACCCATCGTACATTAATAAGATGGCAATTTCTCGAAACTTTTGCTCCATGATTGATGATTCAGAAGTCAATTCTGAAGATATTTGACAGTAAAATGGTAAATATATTTTACTATCCTTGGCAGAATGATTTTTTTTTACTAACTTCGTCACGAAACTTACCTGAAAGGGTAGTATATATACATATTGGGAAAAATAGGAGCGTTATGCTTGTCTGATTATTGCAAAGCCTGAGAAACTTGACAATATAAAGTACAGACGACAGCGTAATATGCTTCCACGTTATACGTGGACTGCTATTTCGTGTCTTGTACTTTTGGGATTTCTCAGGCCCCAGCAATAAGGACACGTAGCCAGTTCACGTTTTTTTGTGTATATAAAAAGGACTAAACTTATAATATAGCGAATATGGAAAAGTACTTATTGGTGTCAAAAAAAATATTCTATTATTTTTATTTAGCCTTCTGTGTGCTACTGGTGCTTTTGCTCAATCTCATAAGGAAGGAATTGGCGACAAGACCAAACAGGGTGTAACAAAGATGCACCAACGTAATGTTTAAGTAAATATTGACAAAAATAATTTCACAAATATGAAACAACTACTATTAATCCTATTTACATTGACTCTGTGCACAGCACCGTGTCAGGCACAATTTGGTGGTCTCGGTAGTATCATCAAAGGAGTTAAGGCTGCTAATGATGTGCGAAAAGCGAAAAAGAAAGCCCAAGAAGCATGGGGCAACACCAAAGTAAAAGACATCCATAAAGATGTCACCATCGACACAACAAGTGTAGAGTACAAGAAAGCTATGGCAGAGGCACGACGACAGATGTATGAAAACAATCCAGAGCTTAAAAAGCTCATGGAGATGCAAGGCGATACAGTCGCAATAAAAAAATACTACAAAGAGAAGTATGGCGGTATGTCTCAGGAGGAGATGAGAAGAAAAATGTTGGAAGACGCTGGAGTAGACTATGATAGCAAGGAGTTCCAGAATGCTTATGCTAAAGCTCAGAAAATGTCTGGATTTCAGAACGATTCTGTTTTCAAGAAAATTATGGCAGAACATCGTCAGCCAACTATGCAGGAGGCGACCTACCTGAATGAGAAGTACGGAACCCATTTTGAATACGAAGGTATGGAGGCATACAACGACTCGGTAGGCGTCTTTGCCAATTTGAATGGCAAAATGAAGCCGATGAGCATCACAAAGCCAGAATCGATAACTAACGAGAAACCCGTTCCCGATTTCGGACAGGACGCAATTAAACAATACGTGCAGGAATACATATCTTTCCTAAAGAAACCTCTTGTTGATAGAGAGATTGTTGACAGTGTGCAGAATTACATGATATACAAAAACAGACATGCAGATGAACAATTTAAGCGGTCTGCCAAGTTCACACTTTACTCAAATCTTGAAACCAACATTGATGAACTTACCGTGAACGACATGTCGTTACGAAGAATTTCAGACTTCACTGGCCCTATTGACCCAAAGAATATCTTCGTATTCAAAGTTTATAAAGGTATTGGGTGCCGGTATATGGACTATATGTACTCTAAAATCACCTACAAACAAAGTGAATTGATGGATTATATCACCAATCGTCTTGTGAACGAAGGCTATATTGATGCAAACATCAATCAGAAGATGTCCGACGAGCAGCTTTTCCAAGCTATTGATAAGATGGAATTCCAGTTCAAAGTAGAAAAACTGTTGGAGATAAGAAAGAATAATGAGAAATTCATGTATACTAATACGGTGTTTGCAGCTAAGGGCGTAAAAATAAATTCAAATGTACGCAAGGTAGGTGGTCATGTTACTGCCCTTGATTTAACCATAGATGCTGAACCCGGTGAATATGCCTTTGTCATCCGCAACCCTGAAGTAGAAAAGGAACTTAAACAAGCAAGTCAAGACTTCGACATATCAATCTTGACGCAAGGTGCATTTTTCTTCACTATCAAGTAGACATCTGTTGCAAAGGTGATGATGACGGAGGTTGGTATGGCAAATAATAAAGGCGATTTCTCTCGGGAAACCGCCTCTTATTATTATAACTCAAATTTACAAGAATGATACTGTCTGTAGTTCCCTTGATATATCACCTACGCAAGCAGAAAGGCGAGCATAGGTTTTTTCTCCTGCTTTCTTTGTGCCATTAGAGTATTGAAGCATCAATGCCGGACTTATATGTGACCTTTTGGCTAACTCTGATACATTGAAGAAAGAGAAATAACTGAAAAATGCCTGTAAGTCATATTTGTATTCAGGTTCTATTTCTTTGACTGCTTCACCTTTGCTTCTACATTCTTCTTTGGCACAAACCAAGCGTTTTGCAAATTCTTCTTTTGCCTCCTTTACTGTATCTCCGCTTGCTGCAAGCGTAGCACCATAGACAGGCTTTTCGCTTGTGCACTGATACTTACCATCCTCTGTTTGCGAAATCAGCACCTTGACCTTTGTTCTCTTGCTTTCTATCGCTTTGCAATCATACACATAGCCGTTGTGCAGCGACATCCATGTAGAATAGCCGATGCCTAGATGTTGCTCCAACTTCATAGCCAAATCCTCATTGAGGTTTCGCTTGCCCTTTATGAACTCATTAAGGTGTGTTGCTTGCACTCCTATCTGCTGTGCAAAATCCTTTTGCTTTATGCCACGCTCCAGAAGTTCCTCACGCAGTATTTCGCCGGGATGTATAGCCTTTGCAGGCACTAACCTGTTATTTTTTGTTGCCATAGTGTGTATCGTTTATCTCTATCAACTCTATTTCTATTCCATCATCTGTTTCTGAGAATATCAACCGTTCAATAAAACCGTTGGCTATCCGAACGGAACTTATGTTGTTTCCTCGCTGATATTTCAGTTTCTCATAGTGCAGGAAACTCAAGGGCTTTAAATCATCTGTGCTCTCAACATTATACATGATGTTTACCGCACGGATATAGCCGTCAACTAATTTCTTGTTCCTACACAAGACCTTGTATTTCTTGTCCTTTGTCTTCATTGTTTGATACAACTCAGATAAAGCCTCGTCCCTAAATGTAATCTTCATTCAATATTATTTTTTAGTTGACACTGCAAAGTTAAGTAAAAATTACCAAATCCGGTAATTATTTGTAAAGAAAATTCATAGAATAACACATTTTTAACATTTCCCTTTATGACAGCAACTTCTCTAACAATGCTTTCATTTCCGCTGGAGATAGTTTGTCAATATTGATTTTTGGCTTTTTCTCTTCAAGTTTTAAGAGTTTCATGTTGTTGCGGAAGCGAATTTCAAGTGGGTACCTATCCATATATCCAGCGGTTACATCGTTACCATGGCTGTGTCCCATGCTCTCGGCAATGTATTCCTCCTCGACTCCAGCCAGTTTCAGATTGGTGGCAAAAGAATGTCGGGCCCAGGTTCCTGACACGAGTTTATCCCAGCCAAGAACTTCTTTGCAAATTCGCTGCACCCTATCACGGACATTGGAGTTCTCCAAACCGCTGAGTCTTCTGCGTTCCGCTTCATCTGTGACACCATGAAAAAGAAAAGGGAAAACAAATCCATTCTTTACAGGTGGAGCCGCTATTTCGTCAAGTATAGCTTTAAGCGGCTCTATAATGGGCACTATTACGACAGAGTTGTCAGAACTTCTTGCTGCCGTTTTCTTGCGCTGAAACTCAAAGGCTCTTCCACCATCATTCCAATAAGTATTGTTATACTGCAAACGTGCTGCATCAGCGAGGTTAAAGCCATTGCACAGGTATTGCGCAAGAAACAGTCCAAGAGACTGATTCGCACGTTCGATATAAAAGGGATCCCATGTTTTTGGATAACGCTTTTCTATGAACACCCTATACAGTTCCGTCATTTCCTGCACGTTAAGGTATGACTGTTGGCGAAGTTTACCACGAGGGATAGATATTAAAGAATTGTCTTTGTTTGAGAAGGGATATTCCACTTCTGCAAGAAAGCCCTGCTTTTCGCTTTCTTTCCATACCACCCTGCATGTCCGCAGATATATACCTCTAGTTGCATCTGCTATCTTTCCGATTATCTTCCCATCAACAAGAACACCGTTTTTCATGCCGTCGTTCCATTTCTCAATGATTTTTTTATTAACATTAAAGCCTTCTACTTCTCCAAGTATCTTCTTGAAGGATTTCAGCGCACATTCGTAACTCTCCGCAGTACCAGCCTTGCCTTCTTTCATCTTTTCACTGATTATATTTTCCCAAACACCAACAAAGGACTTGTTAGTTTCTCCATTCACATCGACTCCAGAAAGAACAATGCGTATCAGTGACAGACTCAACTTTTGTTTCTTTGCTATCGCAACGAGCCTGTTGCGATATTCCTCTAAAATTTTCTCCCATTCCTTTTTCTTTGGCATTAAGGAACTACGGGGCGAGGTGCAAGCACAAACACTATTGAAGTAGTCTTCTGTGTAGTATTCCCCCAGATTTACATAGAGCCGTTTTTGATGGCCGTCCTCATTGACATTAAAACAGACCGCCAAGGGATATTCGTCTGTCTGTTTGTTGGTTCTTTTGTCAAGTCGAATAGACAGTGTGCAATTCTGCACCCGGTTTGTTGAGATATTTTTCATGTGCGAACTATTTTGCGAACTAATTGCGAACTAATTGCGAACTAAAAAAGGTATTTTTGAGGAAATCACAAAATTTGAACCCCTGGCCACAAAGTTACAAAATAGTTGAAAATCAACAAAATATACAATGTTAAAAAATCTAATCGAACGTAATAAAATTCAGTATTTTCGGATTCATAATCCGGAGGTCGAGGGATCGTGACCCCCTCCCGCTACTTTAATTAAAAAGCACTTACGAGATTTCGTAGGTGCTTTTTCTGTTTGTTTGCAAACTTCTTAATCTTCCACCAAGCAACAACTAAGTAGGTACACCTACTTATGATTGTAATGACGAGATAACAGAATATCAGGATTTTCATATTCTTATCATAGAATTATGATTAAATCTAATTATATCCGAGAAAAAAATTGTATCTTTGCAACCACTTACTCCCACCACAAGCGGGGTAAGCTATTATAAATAAATATGGACTCTCTGAATAAAGATATTGCCAAGAGAGGAATACATAACTCTAAACAAACAATGAAGCAAACCTATTACAATATAAGCGAATATTCTTATTATGAATAAACAACTATTATTTTTATTACTATCCATTGCCGTGGATTCCGTTGCCGTGGCACAGAAAACACCCGTTTGGTGTGACCCTGCTACTAACGAAATCAACCGCCTTAATGACCGTGCCGACTTCTTTGCCTATGAGGACGTCGCACTTGCCAAGCGCCAGACTGAGCTAGGCAGCAGGACGAAGACGCTGTCAAGCAGATACATGAGCCTTGAGGGTGATTGGCGGTTCCACTGGGTTGAGAATGCCAATGAAAGGCCAGCGGACTTTTTTACTGCGAAATATGACGACTCTAAGTGGGGGCGGATGCACGTGCCTGGCATCTGGGAGCTGAATGGCTACGGCGATGCCATCTACGTCAACAATCGCTATGCGTGGCGCAGCGACTGGACGGGCGAGCCACCTATGGTGCAGGACAAGGGCAACCACGTGGGGTCGTACCGTCAGACTTTCACCATTCCTGCCAGTTGGAAGGGCGAGAGGATATACATGCACGTGGGTTCGGCTACGTCAAACCTGACGGTATATATAAACGGGAAGTTCGTTGGCTACTCCGAAGACTCAAAGGTAGCCGCTGAGTTTGACATCACGAAATATGCCAAGCCCGGACAGGAGAATCTCATAGCAATGCAGGTGATGCGCTGGTGCGACGGTTCGTGGCTCGAAGATCAAGACTTCTGGCGCTTCTCAGGCATCGCTCGCGAGTGTTATCTGTATGCGCGTCCGCAGTCGCACATAGCCGACATACGCGCCACCCCTGACCTTACAAACGACTATACCGACGGACTGCTAAACGTAGAAGTGACCCCTGCCGCGTGTAAGGCGAAGCGCATCGAACTGCAGCTTGCTGACAAGGCTGGACGCGTCATAGCCTCATACGCCGAGACATTGAAGAGCGATGCGCCAGTCGCAACAACGCTCAATGCGCACAATCCGCTGAAATGGACTGCCGAGGAGCCCAATCTCTATTCACTCTACGTCAGTCTGTTTGATGGCGACGAAATGCTCGAGTGTATTCCACTGAAAGTAGGTTTCCGCAAGGTAGAGATAAAAGGTCAGCAACTTCTGGTCAACGGCAAGGCGGTATTGATAAAGGGAGTCAACCGCCATGAGCTTGACCCCGACAGCGGTTACGTGGTGTCAGAGGAGCGCATGGTGCGCGACATCGAGACGATGAAGCGGCTGAACATCAACGCCGTGCGCACTTGCCACTATCCTGATGACCCTCGCTGGTACGACCTGTGTGACAAATACGGCATCTACGTCACCGCCGAGGCCAACATCGAGAGCCACGGCATGGGCTATGGCGAGAAGTCATTAGCCAAGGACGCACGTTTCCATGATATGCACCTTGAGCGCGAGCGCCACAACATCTACGTACTGAAGAATCACCCTTCCATCATCGTGTGGTCGCTGGGCAATGAGGCTGGCTACGGCAAGAACTTCGAAGATGCCTACGACCTCGTGAAGGCTTACGACGCTTCGCGCCCCTGCCAGTATGAGCAGGCAGGCTCATGGGGCAAGACTGACATCTTCTGCCCTATGTATGCCGACTACGGCCACTGCCAACGCTACTGCAACGAGGGCAACGCACGTCCGCTGATACAGTGTGAATACTCACACGCCATGGGCAACTCCTGTGGCGGACTGAAGGAATACTGGGACTTAGTGCGCAGCCTGCCCAACTATCAGGGTGGCTACATCTGGGATTTTGCCGACCAGGGACTGCGCAATACCAGTAGGTTGACTGGCAAACCTATATGGACTTACGGTGGCGACTACGGCCGTTTTCCTGCTTCCGACAATAATTTCAACTGCAATGGTATCGTCAATCCAGAGCGTGAATGGAATCCCCATGCCTACGAGGTACAGTATGTCTATCAGAATATCCATGCCCGCATGGCTGATGCCCAGCGTGGCATGGTGGTGGTGAAGAATGAGAATTTCTTCCGCTGCCTTGACTATGTGGCGCTCGATTACTCACTGACTGCCGACGGACGCATCATCACAAGCGGCACGGTTGCCCCCCTGCCTGCTATCAAGCCGCAGGAGGAAGCCGCACTCTGCATTGCCGACGTGGCAGCCGCCATGACCAATAAGGATTACGAGGGCAAAGAGTTATTACTCAACCTTGCGTTCCGTCTCTCGGCTGACGAGCCTCTCCTCGCTCAGGGCACCGCCATAGCCCACGAGCAGTTTGTACTCACGCCATACTCTTTCCCCACCGCTGACGTTTTCACTGCGCAGGGGAAAGCCACCAACGATGCCGTGACCCTCGACGACCGCGCGGTTTACGCAGTGCTTTCAGCCAACGGAGTGAACGTCACTTTCAGCAAGCATACGGGTTTCATAAGCTACATCGACGTTGACGGCACCGCCACAATGACCCGCGAGGCTGAGCTCAAGCCCGACTTCTGGCGTGCCGCTACCGATAATGACTTTGGAGCAGGACTGCAGCATCGCCTTCAGGCATGGCAGCACCCACAACTTGAGAAAAAGAGTTTCAATATCCAGTCGCGGGGCAATGCCTACGAGGTGACAGCTGAATACCGCCTGAAACAGCTTGATGCCACGGTGCTGCTGACCTATACCATGATGCCCGACGGACGGCTCATGGTCAAGCAAGACCTGCGTGTCAACCCCGATGCCAAGGAGAAGCCTCAGCTCATGCGCTATGGTATGCAGATGCAGTTGCCACAGGACTTTACCAATATAGAATACTATGGGCGCGGACCTCATGAAAATTACGCCGACCGTGCCAACAGTCAGCATATCGGACTTTGGCGGCAGACCGTAGCGGAACAGTTCTGGCCTTACGTCAGACCACAGGAGACTGGCACCAAGACCGGCGTGAGATACTGGCAGATTACCAACTCGCACGGTGTGGGATTGCGCTTCGAGGGCACTGCGCCACTCGAAATGCAGGCTCTGAATTACACCGAGGACGACCTGCAGCCCTCGCGCCAGAAGGCGCAATGGCACAGTGGCGACCTCTCCCCTCGCCCTTTCACCTCGCTTCACGTAGCCTCACGTTCGATGGGTGTGGGGTGCGTAAATTCGTGGGGTGCATGGCCTCGCGCTGAGTATCAGATGCCTTATCAGGACTACACCCTTACTTACATCCTATCACCCGTAAGGAGCAGATAACCGCCATTAGCAAACCACCGCTATGCAGCATAAAAACAATCGCTATCTGATTAGGTGATAATCAGATAGCGATTGTCATGTAATAGCATTGCGATTACAGCATAATCAGATGCCGATTACAGTGCCCACTATTTATGCCTGTTTGCACGCTGCTCGCGGTACTTTGCTTTCTGGCGCGCAGAACCCGAACCGTGGGCACCAGTGATATACTTCTTCTTCTTGGCCTTCGTCTTCACCTTGTCGTCCTGCTTGGGACGCTCGCCGCCACGGCCAAACTGTATTCCATTCATCAATATGTCTTCTATGTCGCTCATGTCATATAGGTTTTTATCTGGATGCAAAGGTAGTAATTTTTTTTTATTCCGCCAAATCAGAGGCAATAAAACGCAGCTTCACGTTTTATTGCCTTCGATGTGAGGGGATAGAGATATTAAACTACAGCTATAATTCTATGTCAACAGGCGTTCCTACCATTGCGTGGAACTCTTCTACGTCGGCAGCTGTCAGGCCATTGTCAACGGCTTCTTGCATATATTCTTCCCATGTTGGCGTTGTGTTAAGGAACTTCCGCTTAAAGTAGTCGCGCTTGATATACGACATGAAGTAATATTGC
>FLNY01004855.1_pt1 | contig 24461 bp, 17 predicted proteins | sample 1140381 | NCBI WGS metagenome assembly FLNY01 (sample SAMEA3878172, study PRJEB12797) | bioreactor metagenome | biome: Moose rumen | place: Sweden | collected 2011-10
AGAGATTACCACGAATGCAGACAGATTGTAAGCGGTAAAATTAAAATATAGAAAAAAAACGGGACAAGCCCTGTAAGCCTGTCCCGCCGCTTGAAAATAGCAGTTAAATTAGAAGCTGTATTTTGCTCCAGCGTTTGAGCTTACGCTGCTCTTTGAAGCAGAGGCAGAGTCAAGTGAGTAAGAATAGCTTACGCTGAATGGCTTAGACGAAGTCGTGCTTGACTTGTTTCCGCCTGAAGAAGAGTCAGAGTTTCCGCTTGCGTAAAGCGTTCCGTAAGTATCCTTGAAGCTGTACTTGATTCCGCTTCCAAATGTGTTGTTCTCGGCGATAATCAGGGCATTTGCACGAACTCCGACTGCATACTGCTGGGCATAGCGTGGATTTGAGGCATCGTAGTAGTTGTTGAACATGTGGAGCCTTGTGTTCCTTACCATTGGAAGTCTCTGACCACAGTTGTAGAAGTAGTTGTGGTGCAGGGTGACGGTTCTTGTTGAGTTAGAGCCGTCTGAGTCGCTTGAACCAATCAGCATGGTCTTGTCGTGATCCTGGAAGCGGTTCCATGAAATCGTGATGTTCTTGACAGAGCCTTTAATGTCGCAGAGACCGTCATAAGTCTGCCACTTTTCGCTACTTGAGCCGCCAGTTTTTACAGTGGTGTAGCCCATGGTGTCTTTGAAAGTACAGTGGTCAATCCAGATGTTGCTTGAAGACCCCTGAATTACGACTCCGTCCCACTGGGCGTTGTAGCCGTCATTCTTTTCGTGGTGAGGGAAAGGATCGTAAGCGTCCTGAATGGTCAGGTTTCTGAGGACGACATTTGAGACGCTTGAAATGTTGAGTGAGCCGCCTTTAAGTCCTGAAGAAGAAGTTTTTCCCAAAATCCAGGTATTTGAGGCGATGTTGACCTTGATAATGTTTCCGTAAGCGGAGTTACAGGCCCAGAGGAGTTTTCCAAGGGAGCTTGACGGAGAAGAAGATGATTTGTCATCTGTTGATGTGGAGCAGCCCTTTGCATAAGCGGTGACAAATGATGAGTAAGAAGAATATTTGCTTGAAGTGTTCGATTTTACGAGGGAGTCAAGCTTTGAAGTTGAGCCGCCCGCGCTTGAAGGTAGGTAGCCGTCTGAAAGGTCAATCATGCCGTTTACATAGATGATGTAGCCGCCCTTCTTTGCATAGTTGATGAAGTCTGAGCGGTTTGAAACCGTAACAGTGCTTCCTGGCTTTGAAACGCTTGCGTATCCTACAGGCTTGTCGTTGACTGAAAGGCTTGCTCCGCTTGAAGAAGACGAAGAGCCTGAAGAAGATGATGATGAACCAGAAGAGCTTGAACCTGAAGATGATGAACCTGATGATGAAGAGCTTGAAGAATCGAAGAAGCCGTTATTGTTTCCAAGAGATTCTACATCCCAGCTGCTTGAATCAGCGGAGAATTTGCCGCTGGTGTTTACTTTTCTGTTCAAAATTACATTTCGGTTTGAGTACTCGGCAGATTTAACAGAGCTTGAAAGAGTTCCGATTGAGCTGAGTTTTGAACCAAATTTTGAGGCTACATTTGAATCCATCTTCCAGCCGATGTACTGCTGGTCGCCTGTTCCCATAGCGGCATTTTTTGCAGCCGAGCTTACCCAGCCGCTTCCGCCGAATGAGCAGTTTACGACGGCACCCTGATTGTAGTAATTAGAGTTTGAACCCCAGGGATTTCGGAAGAGATATGTTGAGTTTCCGCTTGCGCTGTTGAGCTTACAGTTGAGGAGAACAACGCCCTTTCCCATTGTTGAGGCTTTTGTGGCACGGGGAGCCATTACATAGGCCTCGTGAGAAGAAGCAGAAGAATCGTATACAGAAGAAATCGTACATTCCTCGTAAAGGGCAACGATTCCGCTGGACTCCATCCAGATGAAGTCTACATCACCCTCAACCACGCACTTGTAGAACCAGGTTTTTCCCGTTGTGCGCATTGTGTCCTGATGACCTTTGAAAGCACAGTTGTAAGCGGCGAGAGTTCCAGTTGAATCGAAGCCAAGGACTTCTGACTGTACATCAGTTTTTCCGTAAGTTGCCCGGCTGTAATCGCTCTGCAATGTGAGGTTTTTAAGGACGACATTGCATGAACCGCTCAGTTCAAGAAGCTCACGGCCTTTTTCTGTTGCCATGTTTGTTCCGTGACCTTTGATTACAGTGTCTCCGTAAGAAGAAGTTGTGCCCCGGATTGTGATTGAGGCAGAACCATTGTAGTTGATGTAGTTTTCATTGTAAGTGCCTTTTGGAATTACGATTGTGTAGCTTCCAGATGAGCCGACTGCGGCAAGGGCACTCTTGATTGAAGAGTAAGTTCCGCTCTGGCTAGAACCCTTGTAAAGTGTAATTTTGCTTACAGAAGAACTTGATGATGACGACGAGCCTGAGCTTGAAGAAGAGCTTCCAGAAGATGATGAGCCTGACGAAGATGATGATGATGAGCCTGAGGCATCAGTTTTGATGTAGTAAATTGAGATTCCAGAGCCAAGAGACTCAAGGTAGTAAGTTCCGGCTGATGGAGCTGAATATGTGTATGCGGCGATAGAAGAAGAAGTTTCCTTCTTGCTCACGACTTCGCCTTTTGAGTCTACGAGAGCCAGATAGCGGCCCGAAGCACCAGTTGCAAAAACCGTAACAGTAGCAGAACCCGCAGTCTCAAAGCTGACACAGCGGTAGCTTCCTGCCACACCAGCCCCGCCAAGGGCAAGAGCCTGCTTGAAAGTCTTCTCCTGAAGAGTTGCAGAAGAGTAAGGCGTGCTTACTGTTTTTGAGCTTGTTGCATAAACCGTGTAATTCCCGCTGGTGACATTTGAAGTGAATGTTCCGTGTGAAAGATTGTCAGCGTAGAACGAAGAGATTCCTGAGATTGCTGCCCGTTCAGCAGTTGCGGCTTCTGAGCCATTTACGACAGGAAGCTCGTATTCATTTTCGGCGATTTCAGAACAACTCGCGAAAACCAGTGCGGCACAAGCCATAAAAGACAGTGCGGCCCGCTTGAAAAGAACTTTTTTCATTTTGATACCTCAAAACTTTATGGATAAGAAGATTTGAGATTTAAATAAGTGTTTTCTTAGGAAAATCTCAAAAATCTCTAATTTAGACTAAATCGTAAATATGCAAAAGTCAAGAAAATTTGGAGATTTTAGACATTTTGAGAAAATTTTAGATATTTTTTATGATATTTTATATCATTTTTTATCGGAAAGCTCTGAAACCATCAGCTTTTAGAGGTGACTTTGAGAATGTGATGATTTAGCGACCGCTGTCTTAATAAAATTTAGATAAAAAAAGCCTGACCGTAAGAACAGTCAGGCTTGTGACAGCTAAAAAGGCTTTATTTTGAAAGAAGCTTGTATTCGTTGTAAGCGAGTATGAAGGGGCCTACGCCCTTGGCATCGTCCTTTACTATTGGCTCGCTCAGATAGTAAGCGACAGTTCCGTCGCGGCGTTTGTTTTTTTCAGGCCCAAGACCCGCAACAAGGCAGATTCCGCCAAGAGAAAGAACGCCGCCCTCCGTTTTAAGATATTTTTTGCAGATTCCTTCGAATGCCCTGATTCCGGCGTCCTTGTACTTTGCTTCGTTTGGGGTGCCTGTCAAAATTCCTGTCCTAAGCCCTTTTAAAAGAGAGTAGGCAAAGATTGCGCTTCCGGAGGTTTCGAGATAATTTCCTTCTGTATTCGGAAGGGCTGGAAGCTGATACCACATTCCGCTTTCATGCTGGATTTTTAGCATTGCGTCCTGCAGGTTGACGAACATCTGCTTTAAATGATTCCAGTTTTCGCTGCCCTTGTCAGGGGCGTGATTCAAGCTGTCGAGCATAGCCATACTAAACCAACCCAGCGCGCGAAGCCAGTAATTCTGGCAAAGACCGCTTTCCTTGTTGCACCAGAACGATACCTTTGAGCTGTCAAAGCAGTGATAGTAAAGACCGTCTGCTTCGTTTTTCATAAGGCGCTCGACATTAAAAAACTGCTTGTAGATGTCGTCCTTGTTTTTCCCGTTCTCGAAGGTCGCCGTGTATTCCATATAGAAGGGTAAACCCATATAAAGGCCGTCGAGCCAAACCTGATGAGGGTAAATTGCCTTATGCCAGAAATTTCCTTCTTTTGTGCGTGGCTGTTCCTTTACCTGCTCATAGAGCTTTTCGAGAGCCAGACGGTATTTTTCTTTTTTGGTAAGAGAATAAAGAGGGAAGAGATTTTTCCCGCCGTTGATTTCGTCGATGTTCCAGGCATCCTTTGAGTAGCCGTCAATCGTTCCGTCATCATGGATTCGGTAATCCTCGTAGTAATCGGCAAATTTTAAGAATTTTTCGTTTTTGCTTGTGTCATAAAGCTCCAGGATTGCCATAATCATGCAACCGTCGATGTAGTCCCAGCCAGACTTTGAGCCAGCACGAGCTTTTTCAATGTTCCAGACTGGAATCTCGGCTGTCGATTTTGTCATTAAATCGTCAATGTACTGGTCAATAACTTTTGTATCCACGGTAAAACTCCTGCTGCTTTTATTTTGGGCTGTGCTATGACAGCCTGAAATACCACCCAAAAGCAAAAAACTTAATAAAATGATTCTGTTGGAAACTCTCATCTAATCCGGCTATGATACAATAAATTCATTTTTAAGTCAAAGATATGGAGATTCCCAATAGTGTTTAGACTGTGAACAGCCCGATTTGTCCGCCGATTTGAGAAACGGCAGCCTCTACATTGTCAGCAATTTCTGTCAGCGAGTTCGAGGAATTCCTGATGTTTGTTGCGCTTTCGGAAATTTTTTCCATACTCTGTTTAATGATATCAGTCGTGTCCCTCAGCTGGTCTACTTCAACAAGAATGGCTTTGTTTCCTTCTGACATTTCATGTGAGGCCGCCCTGACTTCACTCGTGTTGTCGTTCATTACTTTCAGCGCGTCTCCAATCTGCTTAGAGCCTTCCTGTTGCTCTTCCATCGCGCTTTTAATCTGCAAGACAAGCTGCTGCGTTGAGGAAATCGAGTTGCTTACAGAAGAGAATGCCTCGCTTGAAGCCTGAGAAGCGTTTACGACATCGTCGATAGATTTTTGGATATTTTTCAGTTCATTACCAATGGTTTTTGATTGAATGCTTGAAGTTTCCGAAAGCTTTCTGATTTCTTCTGCGACAACGCTGAAACCTTTGCCCGCTTCTCCTGCATGAGCTGCCTCAATCGCCGCATTCATTGCGAGAAGATTTGTTTCGCTTGCAATGCTTGAAATTGTTTTGTTGGCGTTCTGAAGTGCCTTTGACTGCTCTTCAATCTGTTTAATTCTTTCGTTTACGTCTTTTTGCCGCTGAATTCCTTCCTCGGCATTTCTTGTCAGACCTTCAAATGCATTCGCCATGTGGCTGACCGACTGATTGACACTTGAGATGTTTCCAATCATCTCTTCGACAGCGGCGCTTGCCTGCGTTACGCCAGAAGACTGTGTTTCTATCATATGTTCCAGCGACTCAATATTTTTTGAAATTTCTTCGACGGCACTTGCTGTTTCTGAAACGCTTGATGCCTGATTTTGTACCTGTGAGTCAATGTCATTTAAATCTGTGATGATGGCCTCGATAGATTTTCCGTTCTCATCGATTCTCGTTTGCAGGCCTGTGTTTACATCTCCGAGAGTTTCTTCCGAGTCTTTGACGCCGCTTACAATCATGCGTAATTTTGCCATAAATGCGTTAAATCCATCCCCCAATGCTCCGATTTCATTCTTGCTTTTTACGGCAATTTGCTGCGTTAAGTCCGCATCTCCCTGTGCAATCTGATGAATGGAAGCCTGAACAATCCGAAGCGGCTTTACCGCGAAAATCAGCATTATTGAGCAGGCAAGGCTGACTATGACTCCGACAAGAATGCTGATTATGATGATTACCATTCTTAAACTGTTTCCGGCTTCTTCAATCTGACTTTGAGGTATAGTAAGGATTGCAGACCAGGGGGTTCCGCTGACCGGGGCAAATGAAGCGAATGTCCTTATTCCATTAGGGTCTACATAATAGCCTTCGCCGGTTTTTCCGCTGCAGGCAAGAGATGCTATTGTGTCCAATCCGACATAACCGGCCTTGTCGCTGTATGACAAGTCCATATATTTTGACATTCCGCGAATATGAGAAATCAGTACCCCGTTTGAGCCTACAAGGATGGCCTTTCCCTCTTTTCCCATGGAAAGTTCGCCAATCATTTTATCAATTTCATCAAGTTTAACGGCTCCCGCAAAAACGCCTATGAGAGAGCCGTTTGCATTATAGGCAGGGCGGGCAATATAGTAGCAGACCGAGCCGTCTGTCTGAAAGTCTATGTTTGATACATACAGCTTTTGCTTGTCATTCATTATAGAACGGAAAAAAGGCTTTGAGATAACCGTAAGGATTTTCCCGTCGCTCGAGTGACCGACACCATCCGGAGTACAGAACATCACATAGTTAAAAAGAGGATTTCGTATAGATTCGTGGCTTAAAAGCCAGTCAATAATTTCTGAGCTGTTTCCTCCCTTTGTGATGTCATTGTCAGAATAGAGCCGTAAGTCATTTACAAGAACTTCATTCCAGTACTGAATCTTTGCCGCATCCTCGGAAATGACTTTTTCACTGAAATCTGAATAATCAGTCTGCGAGGATGACTTCACCGTATTTACGATAAAAATATTCTGAATTATAAATGAAGCTATAAGGATGATAAGAATTTTTATTGAGAATTGATACGCCAAATGTGAATATTTTTTCTTTTCTGTCGTCTGTACCATAAAAAACTCCTTTGCGATAAAGTTATTTGGTTGTGTTTTTGTAGATTCTGTTGATTGCGACTGCATGGAAGGCAATACCCCGGACATTGCTCTTTATGAGGTTTGCGTTACATTTTTGATAAATCGGCATTATGACCGCATCGTCCATAACCATTCGCTCTGCATCCTTAAGAGCTGACCATCTTTCGCTTATCTTCGTGCAAAGCTCGCCGTCAGTACAGCTTGCGATAAGGGCATTGTATGCCGGATTAAAATAATTTCCCTGATTATTGTCATTTCCTGTTACCCACATTGCGAGGTATGTCATGGGATCTGCGTAGTCTGGTCCCCAGTTGTTCAGCCCAAACTCGAATTTTCCCGAACTCATGATTTTTCGTCTCTCACTTTTTGGAACCGCCTTTATAGTAATGCTGACGCCTGGAAAAAGAGCTTCTATTTGATTTTTGATGGAATTTGATGCTATTACCTGTGTTTCTCCATCTGCTGTCAAAAGTTCAAGGCTGAAGGAAGATTTTCCCAACTCCTGTTGGGCAAGCCTGAAATGCTCCCGTGCTTTTTCGGGGTTGTAAGAGCAGAATTCTGGAAATTCAACTCCACTTGGAGTAAAGTCTTTTCCGCTCTGTGAGAATGCAAAACCTCGTGGAATGGCGGCGTATGCCGCAGCTGAGCCGTCCGCCATCTCTTTTATAACCAGTTCCCTGTCAACTGCAAAATTAAATGCTTTACGAAGGTTTTTGTTCTGGAAATTTGCGTCATCGAAATTATAAGTAATATAGTACAAAAAACCTGAGTCGACAGGCTTAAAATCCGGAGCATTTTTCATTTTTTCTACTGAGTCACCCGAAAGCTCAACGAAATCAAGCTGACCACTCTGATATTTTTTTAATGCTTCTTCTCCGGTAGAAACTACTTCGTAATGAAGACCTGCTAGTTTGACAGAAGAAGCGTCATAGTAAGCGGTGTTTTTTATGTAAGAAATGGATTTTCCTGTCGGTGAATATTCCGTAAGTAAAAATGCTCCGTTCGCAAGGCAAGTTTCGGGGCTTGTAGCGTATTTGTCCCCGCATTTTTCGATAAAAGCCTTGTTTGCGGGATAGAATGTGCAGAAATACAAAAGCTGGTCAAAATAAGAGACTGGAACCTGAAGCTCAACTTCAAAAGTGTAATCATCAACTGCCCGCACTCCCAGTTGATTTGGCTCCATTTGTCCTGCCTGAATCGCCGTTGCATTTTTTATCTGGGCTATGTCGCTAATCATAAAGGCATATTCAGACTTTGTTTTTGGATCTATTGCGCGCTGCCAGCCGTAAACGAAATCGTGTGCCGTGACAGGCTCGCCGTTTGACCAAAAAACATCATCGCGCAATTTGAAGGTATAATGCAGTCCATCACTAGAAACGGTCTCTTCCTTGCAGACAGCTTTTTTTACCGAGCCGTCGTCAGCCATTTGCATAAGCCCGTCAATCATATTGCCGATTAGCTCAAAGGAAGTTGCGAAAACAGCCACTTGAGGGTCAAGGGTGTCAAAGGCGGCCTCAATAGAGACATTTAAAATCTGCCCGTTTACCGAGCGGTTTGGCAGAGGCCCTTTTTTTGTGGATTTTTTGTCAAAACAACCTGTAAAGGCAAAACAACAAAGAATGGAAAATAAAAAAACAAAATGCTTCATAGTTGCACACTCCTGAGAAAAACCTTGAGAATTTGTGCGCCTATATTATAAGCATTTTCTTATTTTTGCAATAAAAAACATCCCGCTCAAAGTAGAGCGGGAGTAAAAACTAAACTCTGACTAATTTTTATTTGTAAATCGGGCGAACTTTGATTACGCCGTCAATTGCCTCAAATGCCTTGAGAGCCTCGCCTTCGACTTTTCCGTCAACATCGATAAGAGCGTAAGCCAAATCATTTTTGTTCTGATCGACCATGCCGGCAATGTTGAGTTTTGCGTTTCCGAGAACGGCAGTGAACTGAGCGATCATGTTTGGAACATTTTTGTGAGCGATACAAAGTCTCGTTCCGTTTGCAGGAATTTCACTGTTAAGGAAAGTTTTCGGGAAGTTTACAGAGTTACGGATTTCACCACATTCAAGGAAGTCGCGCAATTCATTTACAGCCATAACAGCGCAGTTATCCTCAGCCTCCGGGGTAGAAGCTCCAAGATGAGGCAAGCAGACTACTTTGTCGCATTTGAGCAATTCTTCGTCAGCAAAGTCAGTAATGAGGGCTGAGACTTTTCCTGAGTTGAGGGCCGCAAGCACATCAGCGTTGTTTACAAGACCGCCTCGTGCAAAGTTGATGATTCGAACGCCGTCTTTCATTGTTTTGATTGAAGAAGCATTAATCATGCCCTTCGTGTCGTTTGTCTGCGGTACATGAACCGTGATATAGTCAGATTTTGTGTAAACGCCTTCGAGGGTGTCAGAAATTTTTACGTTGCGGTCAAGAGAGAGGGCGGCTTTTACAGAAAGGAAGGGGTCATAACCGATGACGCTCATTCCCAAAGCGATTGCCGTGTTAGCGACCATAGCTCCGATTGCACCAAGACCGATAACGCCGAGAGTCTTTCCTTTAAGCTCCGGTCCTACGAACTGAGATTTGCCTTTTTCTGCCAGAGCAGGGATTTCATCGCCCTTTCCGGCAAGGCCAGCCACCCATTTGTTTGCGGCAACTGCCGGTCGGCTAGAAAGCAAAAGACCAAGAATAACAAGCTCTTTTACTGCGTTTGCGTTAGCGCCCGGTGTATTGAATACAACGACACCCTTAGCGGCAAGCTCATCGCAAGGAATGTTGTTTACGCCAGCTCCTGCGCGAGCGACAGCCTTAACGCTCTCACCCAAGTCCATTCCATGCATCTCAGCAGAGCGGACAAGAATAGCGTCCGGATTATTGATATCCGTAGCAATCTCATAAGTATCGCGAGGAAAGTTCTCCAAGCCGATAGCACTGATTTTATTCAAAGTCTGAATCTTATACATATTTTTCTCCATTTTTTTTTCGACGCAGATGCACGCAGATGAACACAGATTATATATTCCCACAGGAAAAACTCTCGTGTTTCACAGATGATTTTCGCTTGGGATATAATCTATCCGCGTGTATCAGCGTTTATTCGCGTCTAATTATTTTTTTCGACGCAGATGAACACAGATAAAATATAAATCCGCGTCTATCTGCGTTAATCTGCGTCTAATTATTTATTTGCCTCGGCGAATTTTTTCATGAATTCCACCAATGCTTTAACTCCGTCCAGAGTCATTGCGTTGTAAATGCTTGCTCGCATTCCGCCTACCAAGCGGTGGCCTTTGAGGTTTACGAGGCCAGCAGCAGCGGCTTCCTTAACGAACTTGTCGTTGATTTCCTTTTCTTTTGCCAGAGCTGCTTTTTCTGCGTCAGAGCGGTCAGCCTCGTTTTTCTTTCCAGCGGCTGCTGTCTCGGCAGTAGAGTATTTTGTGAGGAAAGGAACGTTCATCAGAGAGCGGCTTCCCTTCTCAGTTGTGGCATGGTAGAAATCGCTTGAATCAAGGAAGTTGTAGAGATAATCAGCCTTTTCCTTGTTTCGTTTGAGCATTCCCTCAGCTCCGCCGTTCTTTTCAATCCAGTGAAGGACTTTTCCCAAAACATAGATTGTGTAGCATGGCGGCGTATTGTACATGCTTCCGTTCTCTGAGTGAGTTTTGTAAGCGAGCATTGTGGGAGTTCCCGGCAGGCAGTTCTCCGGCTCCGGGATCAAGTCTTCGCGGATGATGACGAGAGTAACGCCAGCTGGAGCCAAGTTTTTCTGTGCGCCTGCGAAAAGCAAACCGAATTTTGAGACATCAAGAGGCTCGCTCAAAACGCAAGAAGAAATATCTGCTACGAGAGGGATATTTCCTGTGTCAGGAATGTACTCGTAATGAGTTCCCATGATTGTGTTGTTGAAGCAGATGTAAGCGTAGTCGTAGTCGCCTGTGATTTTCTCAACTTTCGGAATGTAAGAATAATTCTTGTCTTTTGAAGAAGCGATTACATCAACGGCGATTCCAAGCTTTTTTGCCTCAGCGGCAGCTTTTTTTGCCCAAACGCCAGTCTCGATGTAAGCGGCCTTTTTGTTTTTGATGCCAAGGTTCTGAGCGACCATTGCAAACTGCGTGCTTCCTCCGCCCTGAACGAAAAGAACCTTGTAGTTCTCAGGGACTTTCATTAGCTTGCGGACCATAGCCTCGGCATCTTCGATGATTGGCTCGTAAGCCTTTGAGCGGTGGCTCATTTCCATTACGGACTGACCCGTTCCCTTATAATCAAGCATTTCTGCCGCACATTCATTCAAAACTTCTTCCGGCAGGCAGCTTGGACCTGCGCTGAAATTGTAGACTCTAGCCATTTTTTTTACTCCATAGCGTGAAAATTTTCACGAAATTATGGCAAGGATTTTATTCCTTTCAGAAATCTTGGTCAATGAAAAAGGGGAATTTAGGCCGATTTACTGTGAAATTTTTCACAATAAAAGTTTATTTTGTAAGATTTATCAGAATCAGCTGCGGAACAACGACAATCGCAAAGAAAACCAGGCTTATCCAGGTGAAGGTCTTTATGAAAGCGAAGCCCTTTCCTTTGTATTCACGGACATAAAGGCGAAGGTTTATGACGCTTGCAAGGCTTCCGATAATCGAGCAGAGTCCCGCACTGTCAAGTCCATACAAAAGGGCACGAAGATTCGTAGAAAAAGGGTAGAGAACAATGCTTGCCGGAACATTGGAAATCACCTGACTTAATAAAATGCTCCATATATATTCATGTCCTGAAACAGAATCCTTAAGAAATTCAGAAATTGACGGATGGCGGCATATCGAGCTTGAAAAAGTGAAGAAACACAAAAAAGTCAGGAGAAGGACATAATCGGTTTTTAAAAGAATTTTTCTGTCTCCAATTAAAAGGACAAAAAAAACAACGGCAAGCACTAAGGGATAATAATCAGTCCGGCTGATGATAGAAGCAACGACAAGCACAAAAAGTGAAAGGTACATAAGCTTTCGTGGAGAGTTATTTCGCTTACGCTCAACACAATCTGAGAAATTATACTCTTGTTTTATAATGCTTTTTTTTCTGTACAGTACGAAGATGAACGCGAGGAGCAGAAGTGCGCTGAAAATCCAGAGAGGACTCATCATCAGAATAAAATCTGGAGTCGAGATACCGCTTTTTGCATACAAAAAAAGATTCTGCGGGCTTCCGAAAGGAGTCAGGAGAGAGCCGCGGATTGCCGCGATATTTTCAAAGGTCAGGACAGGAAGAATAAAACATTCGTTCTGGCTCTGTCTGAACAAAATAATAGTAAGCGGAACGAAAATTATGAGGGACACATCGTTCGTAACGAACATTGAGCTGAAAAAAACGCCGAAAACCAGAAAAATCGTCAGGAACTTAATCGACGACAATTTCCGCGCTTTTCTTAAAACCGGCTCAAAAATATCCTCGCTTTTAAAGCCTTCAAGGACGGTCAGAAGCATAAAAAGAGTCGCAAGCGTTCTCCAGTTTATGTCAGATAAAAGCTCTTTTGAGGGCGGAGTAATAAAAAGCGAAATCAGAGCCGCAAGAAGAGCGACAGAAAGCATTATGTCTTTTTTAAAAAGATTTTTAAGCCATGTAAAAATTTTCAGCATATTCAGATTTTAGCATTATTATACAATATTACTTTAAGAAAAGACAGAAAAAAATCAAAAATCCCGCATTTTTTGAACAGTTGTAAGAAAGCCGACATTCGGCCATTTATTTCATTTCATAGACTTTTTAAACTTGCTTATGATAAAATCCTATTTATGGAAAATGAACTGATTTTTACACAAGAACGAAACATCTCATCTGCCTTTATCGACAGCTCCCTTAAAATGGGAATCGCCCAGTCAGTCCTTATGATTCAGGACAACCTCACCGAATGTTTTAACCGTCTTGGCTGTGACGGCGTGATTTACCGGGAAAAATACAATGCTTTCTGGGTTTTCACCAAATCGAAGCTGCATTTTGAAAAAAGGCCTGTCTGGCGGGAAAAAATCGAAGCCAGCACCTTTCCCATCGACAATGCGGGATTCAAGGCCCACATCAACACGATTTTACGGAGCAAAGACGGCACAACTTTAATCACCGCCAATCAGGAAGCCTGCGTTCTGGACATGGAAAAGCACCGCCCCGTAAAGCTGACAAACCTTAACTATCCCAAAGAAAATTTCCCGGAGGCGGTTTTTGACCAGCCTTTCGAGAAATTCGACACGGATTTTACCGAGGAAGATTTTAAATACGAGCAGGTAATCCGCGCCCAGCATATCGACATGTCCCATCACATGAACAACATCGAGTACATAAAACTGGCAATAAATGTCTTTACCGATGACTTTCTGCTTGCCCACGAGCCTGAAAATCTTGAAGTCCACTATACCGGCGAAAGCAAGGAAGGCCAGACACTCAGGATTTACTCAAAGACATACGGAAATTCCACGGTAGTCGCAATCAAAGAAAGCGAGCGAATCGTTTTTGAAATGAAGATTGAATTTTACCTTTAAAGAAATGCTTTCTGCCATTTTATTTCGTTTTATCGTCTGTGCACGATAATATTTAGTAAAATCATCGTGTATAGACGATAAAACGAGGTAAGCCATGAACCGCACTTTATTAAAACAGGTAATCCTTGATCAGACAGAAGTAATCAAAGAATCAGACATAATCAAGAGGAGCTATTCCTTCGAGAAAAGCATAAATTATGTGCTGGTGGGCTTACGGCGGGCGGGGAAATCCACGCTTCTCTACAGGATTGCCCGGGAACTGGTAGCCTCTGGTTCTGAATGGTCTCAGATAATCTATGTGAACTTCGAAGATGACCGCCTTCTTGGCTTTTCAAAAGATGATTTCAACGACATTGTGGAAGTCGCCCATGAGCTGTGCGAAAAAAAGGAAATCTATTATTTTTTCGACGAGATTCAGATTGTGGACGGCTGGGAGCATTTTGCCCGGCGGCTGGCAGACCAGAAAAAGCGGGTCTACATAACAGGAAGCAACGCTAAAATGCTCAGTTCCGAGATGGAAAAGGTTTTGCTTTCAAAGACAATCCTGCCCTTTTCTCTGGGCGAGGTCTGCGATTACAAAAAAATCGAGCACGACGAAAAAGCCCTTCTGACTACGGAAAAAACTGCCCTGATTCGCCGCACTTGTCAGGAATATCTTTCTGGCGGAGGACTCGCCGAATCCCTGAATCTTTCCAACAGGCGGGAATATGCAAAAAGCGTCTACGAGAAAGTTCTTCTGGTGGACATTTTGGAGAGGGAGCAGATAAAAAACAAAATGGCCCTCCGCCTGATGATAAAAAAAATCGCCGAGACGGTCATGCACGAAATCTCCTTCACCACGCTTGCAGGAAATGTAAAGGCCTCTGGAGTCAAGACTTCCACCGACTCCATGATAGAATACGCCTCCTACGCCGAAAACGCCTACCTCATTTTCAGAACGCAGAACTATGTCTCAAAATTCGCGGAAAAAGAAGGAACTCCCCGCTTTTACTTTTACGACAACGGCATCCTCTCCCTTTTTCTTCTGGATAAATCATCAATCCTTTTGGAAAACGCCGTGGCGATTCATCTAAAGCGGCTCTGCGGCGAGGAAGTCTATTACTTTAAGTCCAGGCAGACAGGAATCGACATTGATTTTTACCTGCCCGAAAGCAAAAGTGCCATACAGGTAGCCTTTAGCATTGAGGAGGCGGAGGAAAGGGAAGTGAAAAGCCTGATTTCCTTTGCCAAAAAAAGCGAGGAGGCAGTAAAACTGATGATAATCACCGCTGACGAAGAAAGAGTGATTGAAAAAGACGGATTTAAAATCGAAGTGCTTCCCGTCCACAAATTTTTGCTGCGGGAAGAAATGTAAAACAAAAAAAGGAATTTTAAATCCCAGTCAGCTCTCGTGCCTTTGCCTCAACGGCTTTTGACAAGGCGGACGGGTCATTCTGATTTTCGGTGATGATTCTTACGAAAACGCTTCCTGCAACGATTGCCTCAACGGAGCTTGCCAGGGCTTTTGCCTGCTCACCGCTGGAAATGCCGAATCCGCCGTAGACTTTGCTTCCGCCTTCGCTCACTTTTTTGAGGAAGTCCAGCGTATTCGCATCGATTTTTGTGTCGCTGCCGGTGATTCCGACACGGAGGGCTGCATAAATGTAGGGAAAGCCCGCGTGAGAGAGTTTATGAAGTCGCTCTAAACTCATTGAGGGAGCGGCCACGGGAATGTTTATCATGCCGTTTGCTTTACAGGCCTCTGTTAAGCCTTCGTCAAAATCAAAGGGCAAATCCGGGATAATCATGCCTTTTACGCCAACGGAAGCCGCTTTTTTACAGAAGGCGGCAACGCCCGGCGTGTAAATCAGGCTTCCGTAGCTCATTATGTAAATCGGAATTTCTGGAAATTCAGAATGAATCTGCTCTATAAAGTCCAGACCGTCCTGCGTGCGGTAATGGCGGCTCAGAACTTCTGTGCATGCCGTCTGGATTGCTTGCCCGTCCGCACTGGGGTCAGAAAAAGGCAGCTGGATTTCAAGAATGTCTGCCCCGCCTCGGATAAGGGCGCGGGCGGCTTCCAAGGCAAGCTGGTCTGTGGGGTAGCCAGCGACTAAATGGCTCATCAATTTTATTTTGTTCATAGTTTGCTCCTATTTCGGGCGCATCCGCCGTAAACGGCGTTCGCGAGCACTCTTGTTGTCGTGCTCGTTTGGCTTTTTGGGGTTCCGCCTTTCGGCTTCATTCCTTCGCTCCGCTACGACGCTACGCTTCGCGAACGGCTTACGCCGCCCCTCCAATCCCTTGCGCATCTGCGTGAATCTGCGTTCATCCGCGTCTAATTATTCATGATTTTGGCATCATGGATGTCTTTTTTGTCTTCCAGGCGTTCGATTTCCGCGTGGAGGAAGTCCAGCCATTCTGCGGGGCGGAAAACCGGGCTTGTGATGAAAACATCTTTGTCACCCCTGCCGCTCATGTTGATTATGACAGCCTGATCGCTTGGGATTTCCTTTGCGATTTTCATTGCCGCCGCTCCCGCATGGGCACTTTCCAATGCAAAGAGGATTCCCTCGTTTTTGGCGAAGAAAGAGACGGCTTCAAGGGCATCTTTATCCAGGACCGAAGTAAATTCCACCCGGCCACTCCTGCCCAGAGCTGCCAGCTGAGGGCCGATTCCGCAATAGTCAAGGCCTGCTGAAATTGACCGGGTTGGAAGAGCCTGACCGTCCTCGTCCAGAAGGAAACGGCTCTTGTAGCCCTGCATGATTCCGTCACGGGCGGCGTTTCCCGTCATACGGCTTGCGTTCTCGCCCACATTCGGTCCGATTCCGCCGGCCTCAGCTCCGATTAAACGGGGAGATTTTTCGTTGATAAATGGCTCAAAAAAGCCGATTGAGTTTGAGCCTCCGCCCACACAGGCGACCATGGCTCCGATTTTTATTCCACGCTCGGCGGCCTGCTTTTTGACTTCGCGGCCGATTACGCTCTGGAATTCCCGAACGATGTCAGGGAAGGGAGCAGGTCCCAAGGCAGAGCCTAAAACATAGTGGGTTGTGTCGGGATTTGCAGCCCAATCCCGCATGGCTTCGTTTACCGCGTCCTTTAATGTGCGGCTTCCGCTTGTAACCGGGTGAACTTTTGCCCCGTATAGTTCCATAGCCGCAACATTCGGCTGCTGTCGGCGTACATCAACTTCGCCCATGTAAATCGTGCAGTCAAGGCCCAGTTTTGCGCAGGCGGCGGCAGTGGCCAATCCGTGCTGCCCCGCTCCAGTCTCGGCGATGATTCGCTTTTTGCCCATGCGTTTGGCAAGAAGGCACTGACCGATAGCGTTGTTGATTTTGTGGGCGCCTGTGTTGGCTAAGCCTTCAAGCTTGATGTAAATCTGTGCTCCGCCCAAGAGTTTTGTTGCCGTGGGGGCAAAGTAAAGGGGCGTTTCCCGGCCTATGTAGTCACGGCGGATGATTTCAAGCTCGTCCGTAAAGGCTTTGTCTGCCATTGCTTCCTTAAAAGCAATTTCAAGCTCGTCTAAGGGGCGGCGCAAAACTTCCGCTACATATTTTCCGCCGAAATTATCAAAAAATCCCTTATCTGAATGTGTAGTCATTTTATGCTCCGTGTGGGGTTTTAGGGGCTTGCCCCTAGTAGAAGGGGTAGCGTAAAACCGCAGGTTTGAAGCGAGGGGAAGGCTTTCCCCTCCTCTTTTTTATGATTCCTTTTATAAAAAAAAGATAATGGAAAGATATGTTTCTGTCAATAGAAACATATCTTTCCATTATTCTGAGTGGAAAAATCACAGATTTTTCTAAAGACTCGCTCAAAACGCTTCTCAAGCGTTTTGCCCCTGTCGGGGACGCTCCCTATGTCAATAGAAACATATCTTTTTACAGGAACTTTTTCAAGCGCTCATAAGCTTCTAATCTTTCCCTTCCAAAATTTTTGTGTGATAGATTTTTTTCTTCTTTTTTGATATTATTTTCTTTCGATGATTAACTATTGGATTCAGGAAGAAAATCAGTTTCTCAAAATCTCAAAAGAAGAATACGACTCTCTGCCAGACGGTAAGCGGGTTTGGATTGACGCACGGCGTGTCTCTCAGGACGAGCTTTCTACATTGCAGTCAGATTTTTCTTTAGACCCAGAGCTTCTTCTCGATGTTATGGATCAGGACGAGCTTTCTCGAATCGAAGACTGGGATGACTACGCTCTTACGATTATGCGTCTTCCGGTCTTTACTCCTAACAGTGAGGTTGCCTACTCAACGGCTCCGGTTGGTGCGATTGTTTTTCCTGACAAAATCATCACAATCTGCTGGACGGACAGCGAAGTTTTAAAAGATATGAGCGCAAACCGAATCAAGGGGCTTTCCCTTTCCGATTTCCCGGCCTTTTTAATCAGAATTTTAGCCCGCAGCGATATTATGTTCCTCCGCTACTTAAAGGAAATCAGCCGTCGAGTCACATCAATTCAGAACGAGCTTCACGAGCAAATCGAAAACGCAGAGTTGATTCAGCTTTTAAACCTCGAAAAATCGCTCACATATTTTACGACATCGCTCAAAGCGAACCAGCTTCTTCTCGAAAAAATCAGGCGGACAAAAATCCTGAAACTTGACGAAGACGACAGGGAATGGCTTGACGATGTTGAAATCGATAACAGGCAGGCTATGGAAATGGCCGACACCTATTCAAGCATCACGACAGGTGTTATGGATGCTTTCTCGAATGTCATCTCAAACAACATGAATGTCATTATGAAGAAACTTACCGTCATCTCGCTTGTTCTAATGATTATGAGCTTCATTACGAGCTTCTGGGGTATGAACATCCGCCTTCCGTGGAGCCAGAGCGGCAGCTGGACAGGATTTTTCTGTATAACAGCCCTCTGCGTAATCAGCGCGACAGTCGCCTACATCATTATGAACCTGAAGCCTGTAAAAAAGGTCAAAAAAGAAAAGAAAAGCAAGAAGAAGAGGAAGTAGATGAGAGAAATCTAGGAGGGGAAAGTCTCCCCCTACGCGCCCACTTCGTTGGTCGCTACCCTCTCTGCGTGGGTAGGGAGCCGTTCGCGTTAGCGAAAAATCTTGCGAGGCAAGATTTTAGGCGAGTCTCGGTGAAGGCTGTGCCTGAACCGCACCCCCGCAACGCCCCGTGCCATCTGTCTAATTCAAAAAATTTGGAGTCATATATGAGAAAATATTTTAGTCCTGTCATTTCCAACAAGCGAAAGCGAGTCGGAAAATCTGTCCTCATATTATTGTTTCTTCTCTGCCCTTCATTCGCTTTCTCTCAGCATTTTTCTTCTCTCGATATGGTGCGTCTGGGGCCTGTAAGTCCCGCCCAATACGATGTCTACATTATCGGCGACGGAAGCCAGTCTTACACGGCTACTCGCTGGATAACTCCTTTTGAAATCAACCGCTATGAAACGACTTACGAGCTTTGGTTTGAAACGCTCCAAATCGCACAGGCTCTCGGCTACAAATTCATAAACCCTGGTCAGGAAGGAAGCCGTGGAAAAAGGGGAGCGGAGCCTTCTGACGACAGCGAGCAGCCGGTCACTATGATTTCCTGGTACGATGCCGTCGTCTGGTGCAATGCTTTTTCTGAAATACACAACCTGACTCCTTGCTACACTTTAAATGGCAAAATTTTAAAAGACGCGACGGACACAATTTCTTTGGATTTATGCTCCTGCGATTTTAACGCTGACGGTTACCGTCTTCCTTCGGAAGCAGAATGGGAATACGCCGCCCGAAAAACAATTTCCGGCATGCAAAGCGGCGGAACGGCCTCGGGGCAGGTTGACAAATACGGAAAGGAAGATAGCTCAATCCCAGAGGAAGAAGTCGCCTGGACTGCTTTCAATTCCCACGGAACGAACAAGGTTGGCACGGCGGGAACTCCCTTTACAGAGTCCGCGCCTCCGACGGCTGGAAGCGGAAACCCTAACGGAATGGGACTTTTTGATATGAGCGGAAATGTCTGCGAATTTGTCTGGGACTGGAACGGAAGGTACATCGACACCGACTCAGGAAAACGCGCGACCGGCCCGGAGACTGGAAGCGAGCGGGTTAGCCGTGGCGGCAGCTGGAGCGAATACACTCCCTTCATTTATACAGGAGACCGCTACAGCTATGACCCGAACGAATGTTACAATTACCTTGGTTTCAGAATCGTTCGGACCGTAAAATAAAGCTTTTATACAAAATCGTAGGAATGAAGGCTGACTTCGCCAGAACTCAATTCCTTTTTTTCACCGCCTTCTGTTTCTACGACAAGCTTGACTTCTTCGCTTACTCCCAGAACCTTTGCCTTGTAAACTTCGCCTTTTGCGCCGGCCACTGGATTTACCGTAACAGAAAGTCCGGTAAGCATTGAAAGTGAGCGGTACTCTTCAATCATTTTGTTTTTTAATTCGCTGTCCTCAGCTTCAAAGCCCTCATAAAACTTTATGAGATTTTTTATGACCTCGGCTATCACGAGGTTTTTTGAAACCGATTTAAATTCTTTGTTTTTTAAAAGTTTTGCTTCCTCAACGCTGCCCGCAATTTTTGTGATTTCGCCCGTAAGCTCGTGATTTATTCGAAGGTTTATTCCGATTCCGACTACGGCCGCATCTATGCAGTTTGTTTCGAAATTTGCTATTCCTTCAACAAGAATCCCGCAGATTTTTTTTCCGCCAAGAAAAATGTCGTTTACCCATTTTATGCCGCATTTTTCGTCATAAAACTTCTGAATTGCGCGGCAAACGCTCACTGCCGCCGCCGCCGTATAAAGCGCAGGATTTTTTACACCAAAACGGGGTGAATATAAAAGCGTAAAATAAACTCCACAGTTTTTGGGGGAGACAAAACGGCGTCCGAGACGGCCTTTCCCCCCGCTTTGGCTTTCAGAGGCAAAAAGCGTCAGATGAAGATTCTTACCCTTGTCCGTGAGCTCCCCGCTGGCATTTCGGAAGGAGCCTATTTCACAGGCGCTTCTCTTTGCCTGAGAATTTGTTGAATCTATCTGTTCAAAAAGTTTGATTTTCAGGTCTTTAATTCCATTTTCTTTTAAATAATCAGAAATTTGAGTTGAATCAAGCTTGTCGGGAGTCTCTAAAAGCCTGTAGCCCCTGTTTGTGACGGCTTCGATTTTAAAACCCTCCTCTTCGAGAGAGCGAATTGCCTTCCAGATTGCGGCCCTGGAAACTGAGCAGGAAGAAGCCAGCTCTTCACCGGAAATAAATTCATCAGATTTAAGAGTTAAAAGCGTTTTTAAGACATTTTCTTTTGTTGACATGGCGAAAATTATAAAACAGCAGAAAATAAATCGTCAAGCAGCCGTTTTTTTTAGGGCAAAAATTAAATTCCGTGTTATAATAGAATTATGCTATTAAAAAAAGATTGTTCCACCGTAGCATTTGTGGTTTTCTGCATTTTCCTGAATTTTATTGGTAAATATGCGGCGGTAAATTTGCATCTTCCTCTCTGGCTTGACTCCGTCGGTACTGTCTCGGCAAGCTACATTCTTGGAGGGCTTTGTGGCTCAATCGTCGGCATTACAGTGAATGTCATTTACGCAGGCTTTTCCCCCCTTTCTTATATATACTCAATCACGAGCGTTGCAATTGCTTTTACCGTTTCTTATTCTGCCCGAAAAAAATGGTTTCATTCGTTTTACGGGACGATGTGCGCGAGCGTAATAGTAATCGTTTTTTCCGTGTTTTTTTCTGTTGCAATGAGCTGTATTTTCTCCGACGGAATGACGAATAATGTCTGGGGTGACGGAGTAATTAATTATCTTTCTGAGCAGAAAGTTCCGCATTTTATCTGCATAATTGCTGGCCAGTTTTACATAGATTTTTTAGATAAAGTCATTTCTCTTTTGATTCTATATTTTGCCCGAAAAATCTGGCACAAACGAAGAAAAATAGCATGGAAATTAAGAAGAATAGGTGTGGCGAAATGAAAATTCAAAAAATCAAGCAAAATTTTATATGGCGCAGCTCAACGGGCGAAGGCTGTGTGCCTCTCCAATCCCCCGCGGACACTCATTTCTCTTTTTTTTCTTTGCCTAGTTTTTTGGGGCATAAAACAATTGCTTTTTTCTTGGTTTTATTCCTTTTCTTCTTTTTACAAAGGCCTTTCGCTCAAAATTTATTTTCAGACCAGTCAGATTTTACGTCTTATGTATGCACTGTTTACTCCAGCGAGAACGGAATTCCTTGCGGAGAAGCTAACGATATCGTTCAGACTCCGAACGGCATTCTCTGGATTGGAACTTACGCCGGTCTTTACCGCTACAACGGAAGCGAATTCCGCAGAATGAAGGATTATGACTCAGTCCGAAGCGTAAATTGCCTTTATGTAGACGAAGAGGGCAGGCTTTGGATTGGAACGAACGATAACGGACTTTCCATCTGCATAAACGAAAAAATCGTGAATACCCTGAACAGCGATGACGGTCTTCCTTCAAACTCAGTTCGCTCAATCGTAAAGGGGGCTGACGGCTATTACTATGTGGGAACTTCAATCGGAATTTTGGTGCTTGAACTGAATTCAGGACTTCGTATTTGCAATATTATAAAAGAAGCTGGCTACACTCAGGATTTGAGCGCAGATAAAAACGGCTTTGTCTCGGCTATCTCTTCAGACGGACGAATTTTTGTACTTAACGAAACTGAAGTCCGCTATTCCATTTCTCTTGGAATCAAGGGCGAGCATTTTACCTGCTGCTCCTTTGACAAAAATGGAGTTCTTTACGCAGGAACTTCATACAATCAGATTTTCCGTTATGAAATTTCAGAAGACGGAGAAAGACTTTTGGGAATCGACTCCTGCACGGGAATCAACTATCTTAAAAAAATCTACTTCGACAAGGACAGGATTTTTGTCTGCTCTGACAGCGGAATCGGCTATTTTTCGAGCCAGCTGGAAAATCATCAGTTCACGAAAATCAACACAGGCGATTTTGACAATTCAATCGACAATATGACGGTGGATTATCAGGGAAATTATTGGTTCACCTCTTCACGAAAAGGTCTGCTCCGTCTTTCTTCGTCCTCCTTTGTAAATCTTTATGGCTCTCTGGGCCTTCCTTCAAAGGTTGTAAACTCTGTCACAATCTGGAATGGAATCCTTTATGCAGGAACTGACAAAGGTCTTGACGCAATTGATTTAGGAAAGCAAAAAAAAATCGAAAATTATTTCACGAAAAATCTTTCAGGCATAAGAATCCGCTGTCTTAAAAAGGACTCAAAAAATCATCTCTGGCTTTCAACCTACGGAAAAGGTCTTGTTGAGGCTGAAAACTTTGGGGAAGGGCAGGAAAAGCTTACTTTTTACGATGAAATCGGCAGGCGGCTTCGTGTTTCCACTGAGCTTTCAGACGGAACTATCGTTGCGGCGGGGCTATCCGGAATTTCTTTCATAAAAGACAAAAAAGTCGTAAAAACCCTGACTCAATCGGACGGCTTGAACAGTGCGATGACTTTAACATTAATGCAGATGAAGGACGGAAGGATTCTTGCGGGAACAGACGGAGACGGAATTGTCGTCATAAAAAATCAGAAAATCGAGAGAGTCTTGACATCAAAGGACGGACTTACAAGCGATGTAATTTTAAGAACTGTGAATTCCCCGAAGGATAACGGCGTTTTTGTCGTAACGAGCAACTCGCTCTGTCATCTTCACGAGGATTTTTCGATTCACCCGATAAAAAATTTCCCGTATTTTAACAATTATGATATTCAGACGAACGAAAGTGAAGAGGGAAGCGGAAATGTCTTTGTTTTGGGAAGTGCCGGCATTTATGTCGTTGACGCTCTTTCTTTGGCGAACGACAGTCCGGACATGCAATATGATTTGCTTGATTCAAAAAGCGGGCTTAACTCAAGCCTTACGGCAAACGCCTGGAACTATCGGGACGAAAACGGACATCTTTATCTTTCTTCTGGAACCGGCGTTTACATTGTTGACATGAACAACTACATTTTCGGAAAACTTTCGTATCACATGATGGTTGCAGGAGTAAAATTAGACTCAGTGCTCCACAGCATCGAACGGAGCGAAGTGTTTACAATCGGGCGAAATGTCGTGCAAATCGAGATCTTCCCGGAGGTCGTAAACTATACGGTCTTGGACCCTTTAGTCAGCTACTGGCTTGAAGGCTATGACGAACGAGAAAAGATTATTCATCAGAGTGAGCTTAAGCCCTTGAATTACCAGAAGATTCCGTCAGGAAATTACACATTCCATTTGTCAGTTTTTGATAAAAATCAGAATGTTATCGAAAAAAACAGCTATAGAATCATAAAAGAAAAGGAAATTCACGACCAGAAATATTTCAGAATTTATATTTTTTTCGTGGCTCTTCTCGCAGTCGCCTGGTTCACCTGGATTTTCGTGCGTAATCGTCTTCAAAAGCGGATTGACATTCAGAGAAGACAGCTTGAATTCGTGCGTGAGCAAGTAAGAATGGGGAACGAAACGATTCTTGCTATTGCCCATACTGTAGACGCTAAAGATGAAAACACGAGCCAACATTCTATGCGTGTTTCTGAGTATTCAGTGCTTCTTGCCCGAGAGCTTGGTTTTACTGAAAATGAATGTGAAAACCTTCGGAAGGCGGCCCTCCTTCACGATATCGGAAAAATCGGTATTCCGGACAGAATATTGAACAAACCGTACCGCCTTACAGATGAAGAATATGCGGTTATGAAAAGCCATGTTACACGAGGAGCAGAAATTCTTAAAGATTTTACTCTGATTGACCATGTTCAGGAAGGAGCCTTGTATCATCATGAAAAATATGACGGAACAGGCTATCCGCAGGGCTTAAAAGGCGAGGCGATTCCTTTGTACGGGCGCATTATCGGAGTTGCAGATGCGTTTGACGCAATGACGGCAAATCGTGTTTACCGAAAGCAGCTTGATTTTGATTATGTAATGGAAGAGTTAAAAAGATGTCGTGGAAGTCAATTTGACCCTAAAATCACCGACATTATGATTCACCTTGTAGACGAAGGCAAAGTTGATGTCGCTGCCTTATACAAAAAATCAAAGGAAAAATAAGCCCTCAAGTCCGTCGCCTTGTCGAGCGTAGTCGAGGTGGCTGCTTTCTGTTATACTTAAGATATGGCAAAGACATTCGACGATAAAAAAATCATTTACACGATGGATCGCGTTAG
>FLNY01004856.1_pt1 | contig 24448 bp, 20 predicted proteins | sample 1140381 | NCBI WGS metagenome assembly FLNY01 (sample SAMEA3878172, study PRJEB12797) | bioreactor metagenome | biome: Moose rumen | place: Sweden | collected 2011-10
ATGGAAGCAAGCGGCTGTGAAACACTTTCAGCTCATTATATCGCTTAAAATTTAAATACTCTTTACCGGTTATGCCTCGTACGGAGTAAATCGCTGCTGAACGTGTGCAACAGACGTGCTTCCATGCAAGTGTTCAATTTAATGTTTGGCAAATTCAAAAAGTCGAAATTAGAGCTTAAATAGTGGCTCTTCCCCGCCCGCACAGGGCGGGCTTTCGTGCTAAGAGCACTCCATTCCTGCACCGGCTGTCTAGTTCAAGGAAAAATCCATAACAAAGGTAAGAGTCAGTTCTTTCTGACCTTTTGCCATTTTCTTAAAGGGGGAAGATTTTTTTATAGCCGTCAAAGTCGCATCGTTTAAAACTTCATGCTCACTTTTTTCTAAAAGCTCTATATCCGAAACCATTCCGTCCGGGTTTATGACAAGGCGAACCCTGACTTTTCCTTCCAGACCCTGAGAGCGGGCGGAGTAGGGATATGTTTTTTTAGAGGCGATCCTTGAAAGCGCGTAAGCTTTGTATGTCTGAATTATTTTTTTCTCTGAGTCTGAAAGCACTTGGTTTTGTGATGAGCTTTCATTTGACAGACTCCCTGTTGCCTTTTCTTGGTTTTCTGCCTCTTCATCATATTCGCTCTCTTCCGGATTTTCTTCAGGCTCGGTTACTTCTTCCTGGTTTCTTTCGATTTCTTCAATTTTTTTCTCTTTTGGAACTGTATTTTCGTCTGACCGTGCGGTTTTCTTCTCGATTTTCTGAATGGGGACAAGTTTTTTCTTTTTTTTCGTGACAGTGACGACAGAAACTGCGTTTTCAAGAGTCGATTCTACGACTTGCCCCTCGTATTGAAAATCCCAGAAAGGGAGGGCGAAAATAACACAGACGACAAAACTTGTGCAGATGGCTGAGCAAAGCCAGCGGTTTCGAGTCCTCTCACAGATTTTATTCCAAAGGCTCATGCACGATTCCTATTTTGCTGATTCCGGCATTTTGAATTTTTGTAAGAATCTGAACAACGCGTTCAAAATCAACCGTTCTCTCACATTCAAGCGACAGGGCAATGTTCGGATTTTCGGCGTACATCTTTGAAAGTGTCGGCTCAAGTTCTTCCAGCGTGATGATTTTTCCGTCAAGTTCCATTTGGTTTTCATTTACGGCAAGGACTTTCGTAGAATCTTGAGAATCTGCCTCTTGTGTATCTTCTGACTGTGGTAAATCCAGTGGAATAGAAGCCTTTTTGAACTGAGTCGAAACCATAAAAAAAATCAGCAGAATAAAAATCACGTCAATCATCGAAGTGATGTTGATGGAAAGTTCTTCCTCATTGTGCTTCAAAAAATCCAAATTCATCATAATTTCAATTCCTGATTCTTAATTTTCCTCTTCCTCATACAAAGTCATGGCTAAAAGCCGCTTTTCGATAATTCTCTTGAAGGTGCGGTAAAACAAAAGCGAGGGAATCGAGATTATCATACCGAAGGCCGTAGTGAGCATGGCTTCCCAGATTCCGCCTGACAAATCCTGAATATTTACATTTGCCCCCGCTTGCGAAAGCTTAGAAAATGCTCCGATAAGACCTGTGACGGTTCCCAAAAGTCCTAAAGAAGGCGCGACGGAGGAAATAAAATTCAAAAACCAAAGCCCGCGGTTCATCTCATAGTACAGAATCGAGCACTCTGAATGAAATTTTTTCATTTTTGTCTTTTCATCGAGATTTTCCGTGCCAGACATTTTTTGCTTAAGTCTGGCAATTACATCGCGGGAGCTTCCTTTTTTTGTTTGAAAAAAATAAATCGTGCGTTCAAGACACTGACAAAAACAAAAACATAAAAGTGCCGCCAAAACCCAGTTTACAGGTCCGCCTAAATTGATGAAGTGAATGAGTTTCATGGCGAGAAGTATAGCAAAATTGCGCTTTTTGTGTAAGCAATGTCAAACAAAAGTTAGGTGAATAAAAATCGGGGGGGGACAAGTGAGAAAAAAGTCAAAAAAATCAAAGGCATTTTTACATTGACACAAAAGTTAATAAACATTAGAATAAACCTAGTAAATAGGTAGGTAAGCACCGCATTATAAATTTTTCACATCTCAGGGGTACGAATATGTCACTTTCAATAGAATCAAAATGCCTTCACATAGAAGAAAATGCGTGTGGGGGCGGGGTTAGCGCTCCCAACCGATGCACTCATTATGGCTCGGTCAGTTTTCCGATTTACCAGACGGCAACTTACGCCCATCCGGCTGTTGGGCAGAGCACGGGCTTTGACTACAGCCGCCTTCAAAACCCGACCCGGGAGCAGCTTGAAAAGCTTGTCTGCCAGCTTGAGGGCGGGCTTGACGCATTTGCTTTGTCTAGCGGAATGGCGGCTATTTCCCTTTTGTTCGAGCTTTTTTCTCCTGGGGAGCACATTGTCGCTGATTCCGACCTTTACGGCGGCTCAATCAGGCTTTTTGACAATGTTTCAAAGAAAAACGGGATTAATTTCACCCGTGAAAACATTTCTGCTTTGAGCGAGAGTGAGCTTGATTCTCTTTTTACTCCCGAAACTAAAGCTCTTTACATCGAAACGCCGACAAACCCGATGATGAACATCACGGACATCGAAGGGGCGGCAAAAATCGCCCATGCACATAATGCGCTTTTAATCGTCGACAACACATTTATGTCGCCGTATTTTCAAAATCCTCTTTCTCTTGGGGCAGACATTGTTCTTCATAGCGGAACAAAATATCTGAGCGGTCACAACGACACTCTTTCAGGATTTATCGTAACAAATCGCGGGGAAATTGCGGAAAAACTCAGGTTTTTAATCAAAACAACAGGCGCAGGTCTTTCTCCTTTTGACGCATGGCTCACGCTTCGAGGAATCAAAACTCTTGCGGTGCGAATGGAAAAGGCTCAGGAGAACGCAATAAAAATCGCAGAATGGCTAAAGGGGCAAAAATCTGTAACAAAGGTCATTTATCCGGGCTTTACTGAGCACCCGGGGCACGAAATTCAAAAAAAACAGTCCCGTGGCTTTGGGGCAATGCTCACATTCAATGTAGAGTCAGAAAAAAAGGCAAAATTGATTTTAAACAAAGTTCGCCTTATTAAGTTTGCGGAAAGTCTTGGCGGGGTAGAAACGCTTATCACATATCCAGTAACGCAGACTCACGCCGATGTGCCTGAAGAAATCCGCCTTAAAAACGGAATTACTCCGTCAACGCTCCGTCTTTCAGTCGGCATTGAAAATGTCGAGGACTTAATAGAGGATTTGACTAATGCTATAAATTAGGGGCACAGCCTACCAGCTGACCTTCCAGGATTTTTCTTCGGTGGTGCAGAGCAATTCGCCTAGTGTTACTGATTCTTTTGCCTGCTTTTTGCCATCTGGGGACGATAGAATTATCGAAAGCCTTCCGTTTACGATTTCTTCTGCGAAGGAAGGCCCGTACATTGATGATAAAAGCTCCTGATATTCAGAAACCGACATTTGTTCACCGATTAAAGCCGGTATCATTAGCAAGTCAAGATAAGATTTTGAGTCCTCATTTAAAAGATTGTAAAAATCTACAATTTGCCTGCTTCCAATCGTTAGCGTCAGCGATTTTTCTGATTTCCTTAAAAGTCCTGTTTTTGTAAGCAGATTTTCTGAAAGCTTTGGAATCGTTCCGCTTGCGGCGACTTCATTTTGTGACGGAAGGCTCGCGCTTGTGTTTACGGCTCCGCTGGAATTTAAAAGGTTCAGAATGTCAGCCTTGCTGAATAGCGGCGTGTTTTCATCAAGGCCGGACAGATTTTTCAGGGTTTTTGTGAGTGTGCTTGAAAATCCTGTGGAAAAGGAAATAGTCGCGCTGTCATTGCTTTGCGCCTTTACATTGATTTGCGGAAGACAAGAGGTAAAAACAAAGAGGGCTGAGGCAAGCAAAAACGAATAATTTTTCATATCTTATAAAACATTTTTTAGAGGCAATGTTACACGAAGTCCTGTCGCAAAAACAAGGCCCGTTGGAACCGATTGAGTGAAAGAAAGTGTGCCGCCGTCCCTGTCATTAAAAATCGTGTAGTGAACATCCTGAACGAAGGAAACGAAGGTTTTCCCGACTTTTACGCTTGGAGTGCTGAAGCAAAAGCCCAAAATCCCGGGAAAAAACGAAGCTTTTATTTCTCTGTCAGAATTCGCCGGCAAATGAGGGCTTCCGAATGAAATGACAGGCCCCGCGAAGATACGGAAATACTCGCTGAGTGTTAATGACAAAACTATGGGTAGCTGTAAGGTGTCAGTGCCTGTGTCGTAGCGAATGTAAGTTCCCAGCCCTGGCTGAATTTTGTTCCCTGCGTAGCGGGCATGAATCATCGTGTCAAATCCGCGGCAGTTCAGGCGAAAATATTCGGGTGTAAAAAAACTCCAGTCGAGGGAAATGGAGGCGTCCAGAACCAAGGATTGCAAATGACCGCCAGCGGAAACTGTTGTATTAGCGGTCGTTCCCCCTGAAGCTGTCGCTGCAGTCTTTCCTGCCTTCCCAGAATTTTTTGTAGCAGAAGAGCCAAGAGTCTCCTTAAGCAGCTCCGAATTTGATGACGGCAGGTATCGTTTTGTCGCAAAATAATGCGCTTTCCAGTAGCCTTCTTTTAAAGATGAGATTATGACTCCCGTATTAGGGCCGTCGCTTGCCGCATGAATGAACTGTGAGTTTCCGATGTAAAGCCCGACATGGGAAACCTGGCCGCTGGAAGTCGTCTTAAAGAAGACTAAATCTCCCGCCTCCCGGTTTTTATCCTCTACTTCCGTACAAAAGTTATAAATTGCCTGAGTTGTGCGCGGAAGCTGAACGCCGATTGATTCTCTGGAAACCGTAAAAACAAGACCGGAGCAGTCAAAGGAATTTGGCCCGGTTCCGCCGGCAACATAAGGCTTTCCGATAAATTGCTTTGAATAATCAACGAGCTTTTGCCTTGCAACCGCCGCCTCACTGGGGCTCATTTTCACCTCATTCTGAGCGCAGAGTCGGGGAACTGTCAGGACAAAAAGAAAAAATGCGAAAGTATAGAATACAGCTTTTTTTGTAGACATATCTTAATTATCGGAGAAAAATTGCCTTTTCAGTATTTACTTTAAGTTGCAAAAGTCCACTAGGTTTTTGTGGTAGCCTTCTTCATCGATAAAATATGCGATTGCGTGGGGGCAGTTTTCTACCAGGAACATATACTTTTCACTCGTGCAATACTGAAAGTTTGAGATTGTCATTTCGATTGGAACGAAGTCGTCGGCCGTTCCGTGAATAAAGAGAACAGGGCGTTTGTTGTAGCGCAGTCCCTTGAAAGTGTCGTATTCGTCGAATTCAAAATCAGCGAAGTTTTTCGCCATAAAATTTCCGAAGCCAATGGCAAGGCGTACTAGAGGAATGTGCTTGTCCTTTCGGGCGACTTTCCAGATGATTTCGTATGGAGATGTAAAGCCAGAGTCAGCGACGACAGCTTTTAAATTTGAAGGGAGGTCAAAGCTCAGTGACATTAAAACCGTGCTGCTGCCCATTGAAATTCCTTCAAGATAAACCGGCTTCTCGTTCCCGTAGATTTCGTTGACTTTTAAAAGCCAGTCCCGCACATCGTAGCGTTCTTTTACTCCAAAGGTGATGTATTTTCCCTCGCTTTTTCCGTGAGCCCTCTGATATGGAAGGACGACATTATAGCCCAGCTCGTGGAAGAATTTCGCAAGGCCTGCGAACTCCCGAAGCGGTGAGGACTGATGGCCGTGAATTAAAAGCCAGGTACCTTTTGCCTTTTGAGCGGGCAAGTTGTAGGCGACGAGCTTCAGACCGTCAAAGGATTCAACTGAAATTTCCTCGTAATTTTGTGAATAAAACCATTCTGTGTCGGCCCTGTTTTTGTCCATGTTCTCTTTTGTTAAAAAATGCTCAAGCTCTGTCTTTTCGGAATAGCCTGCGCTGCGGGTAAAATTTGGCTTAAAAAATCCAAAGTAAACAAAAAGAAAAAAAATAATGAATAAAGCAAGAAAAATTGAGAGCGGAAGAGAAATCTGTTTGATAAGAGATTTTGTTTCGTTAGACATAAAATAATTATACTGAGAAAACTGATTATTGGAAACCTCTAAGGAAACACTGAGTAATTGCGTCAAGTGTTAATCAGCGCTTCCCTAAAAACGCGTTTTTTAAGAGTCGTTTCTTCTTCTTCCTTTGTAACATTCGGAGCAGCCGGTAATCATCACATGCTTTTTCCCTTCTGTGCGGTTAAAAAGACGCGCAATCAGCTCACCGTTCAGGGGAACTTCTTTTCCACAGACAGGGCAGTTCCTTTTTACGCCAGGCTCTGGCCTCGGATAGCAATGGGGGCAGCCATGCACTGTCATTCTCTGGTCGTGTGTCGTCATCGGACGGTAAATCCTTGAAAACATGTCTTCGTTTTTGGCGAGGGGAGTCGAGCAAAGGGGGCAGCGCACGAAGTCAATTTTGCCGTTCTCATCCTTTTGGGTACGAAGATTCTTATCTTTCGTAACTGTTTTTTGAAGGGAATATTTAAATTTCAGGAAGAGCATCAGTGCTAAAACCAGGATAATCGAGCCAATAAAAAGAAAAAATAAGTCCATAACTGTATTGTCGGAAAGATTTTACAAAAAATCTTTTACTATTTTTAAATATATGCTATAATGTTTGCCAAAGTTTGGGAGAAAAAGTTGGATCCAATAAATAAACGCCGAATCAGTGATATCAATTTCATAATCGACAAAGATTTAAATGTAAAAGATGGCAACCGATCCTTTTTAAATCTTCTGCAAAAAACTGATTTTGACCTGAACATCTCCTATATCCTTGAAGATTCGGATGCAAAAAATCTCAAATTTTATCTCGAAAATTTTGATGACAAGGCACCCCAGCACAATTTTATCGCAAACATTCGCCCTCACGAAAATTATATATCTTGCATTTTTACAATCAGCCGCTACGACGAGAATTTCAAGGTCGTCATCGAAGAGCTTTCTTATTCCCGCTCTCTTCTGGACAAAGCCCTTCTCGAAAGCCGCGAATTCACCGCCCTTTTACAGAATTTTGACGCTTACTATTTTACTTACGACGGAAAAAAAATCATTCTAAAAAACACTAAGGATATGACGATTCTTGCGAGCGGAACTCTCGAAAACTTTAAAAACTTCTTTCCCCAGCATTTTAAGCTCAATTTTACTCATGATGACTCACGAACACAGTTCGATTTAATGATTGATGACATAGAAAAATTCGTCTCAAACAAATATTATTCATTTTTGCAGTCAAACAAAAAACGTCTCACCGTTCACACTTTAAAGACAAGCACACGAAACAGCGCTCTTATCGTCGGCAACATTCAGCTTTCACATAAAACCGAGGTTCAGGCAAATCTTTACAACGGACAGAAGGACGGGCTTACATCCCTTTACAACAAAAAGGCTATTACCGAGCTTGCAATCAAAAAAATCAACGAGGACAAATCTCCCTGCTCTCTTATCATAATCGATATAGACAAATTCAAAGAGTGCAATGACACTTACGGCCATATTTTTGGAGACAGAGTTCTCGTGGCAGTCGCGACTTGCATTCAGGATGCTGTAAAGGGTTCTGGAATGGCGGGACGAATCGGGGGGGACGAATTCCTTGTCATTTTAGACAGAACCTCAGAAGACGACATACGAAATGTAGCTAGAAATATCAGGACTGCGATTCTGTGGAATATCACGAATGTTGAGCCAGGCTCTATTGTTACTTGCTCAATGGGAATCGCAAAATTTCCTGAACAGGCAAAAAATTACAACGATTTGTTCGTTCTCGCCGACAAGTGCCTTTACATAGCAAAATATCGCGGACGAAACTGTTACATTATTTACAAGCCGGAAATTCACGACAAAATCCTCTTTGAAAATAAGCAGATTGACGACAGAGTCGCTTCCGGTCAGTATTTCCACGAAAATGTCGTCTCTGAGCTTACGATTCTCGACTCAATCGAAAAAATCAAAAAGGATAAGCCCCGAACGGTCGAAAAAGTACTCAAAGAAATTATCGACTACTTAAAAATCAGCAAAATTACCGTTTATGATGAAAATTTCGAGGCTGCATATATCGTTTCAAAAAACAAGGACGACAATAAAGAAGTCCGCAGCAGCCAGCTGAACAGCAATTATTTCTCATATTTTAACGAATTTGGTTTTTTGCACTTTGACAACACGAATGTTTTGGGGTCAATCGACGGAAAACTTTACAATCTTTACAACGAAAATAATATCGCTTCTACAATCGAAGTCTTAAGCCGTGGCAAAGACGGAAAAATCAAGTCGTTCATCTGCTACGACTTGTACAGACCAGCCCGCGCCTTCAAAAATGAGACAGTAACGCTTGCCATAGTGCTTGCGAATTTAATTACAAGGAAAATATAATCATGAAAGTTTTAGTTGTTGGTAGTGGTGGCCGTGAACACACAATCGCATGGAGACTCGCAGAGTCTTCTCTCGTTGACGAAGTAATTTGCCTGCCAGGAAACGGAGGTACGGCAACCGAAAAAAAATGCAAAAACATCGACCCAAAGGACAATCCGGTTCTTCAGTCCCTTTCTTTAAACGAAGCGGCCGTCAATGTCGCCCTTTCTCAAAAGGTTGACTTTGCCGTAATCGGACCAGAAGACCCTCTGGCAGACGGAATAGCTGACTCTCTCTGGAACGCAGGAATTCCAACCGTAGGCCCGAAGTCTAAAGGGGCGGCTCTTGAAGCGTCTAAGGATTTATCAAAAATCTTTATGAAAAAGTACGGAGTTGCCTGTGCTGAAAGCGAAACCTTTACGGATAAAGACTCTGCTCTTGCTTATGTCCGTCAGAAGGGCGCTCCAATCGTCGTAAAGGCAGACGGCTTGGCAGCCGGAAAGGGCGTTGTAGTCGCAAAAACTCTTGAAGAGGCCGAAAAGGCCGTCGAGGACTTGATGAGCGGAAGTGCCGTCGGGGACGCCGGCAAAAAGCTCGTTATCGAAGAATACTTGCAAGGCGTTGAAATTTCTGTTCTTGCCGCAGTTTCGGTTACAGAAGAAAGCAGTGCGAGCGGAAAAGCCTGCATAAAGGCCTTCCTTCCGGCTCGTGACCACAAACGACTTTTGGACGGGGCAAAGGGACCGAATACAGGGGGGATGGGTGCCGTTTGCCCGCTTAGCGATGTTACGGGCGAGACAATGGCTCTTTTTGAGAAAAACATCCTGCAGCCGACTTTAAAAGGTCTTATCGCCGAAAAAATGGACTATCGCGGCTTTATTTTCTTTGGACTTATGCTTACAAAGGACGGTCCGAAGGCCCTTGAATATAATGTCCGTCTTGGAGACCCTGAGACTCAGGCAGTCCTTCCGATGATGGATTTTGATTTTGCAAAGCTTTGTCAGAGCATTATGAACGGAAGTCTTGGCTCGTTCGAAATGAAATGGAAGTCTGGTTTTCAGGTGGCGCCTGTCGCAGTCAGTGGCGGCTATCCTTTAAAATACGCTAAAGGCAAGGTGATTAATTTCGCTAACAGCGTAATCGAAGAAGCGGGAGCAAAAATCTTTATCGCAGGGGCAATTTCTGACAGAAGGGCAAAGACTCCGACTTTAATTACAAGCGGCGGGCGGGTTCTCGCTTGCTCTGCTCACGGAAGTTCCTTTGACGAAGCGTGGAAAAAGGCCTATGAAGCGATGGCAGGCGTTCAGTTCGACGGAATGTTCTTCAGAAAAGACATCGGCCTTCCGGGGGCTGCGGAAAGTAATTAAAAAAAAGGGCTAATCTGTTTTAGGACTTTTTTGGCGGCTTCGGGATTCTGGTGAATCAGAAATCTGAACCGCTCGCTTTCAATTTTAATAAGTCTTGTCGAAATTACCGCTATTGCCGTCGTCGTGCGAGTTCTCTCCAGAATGCAGGAGGTTTCGCCGAAGATTTCTCCTCTGTGGGCACGGTAAAAATCATCTGAATCTTTATTTTCTGAGACAAATTTGACACTTCCCTTGATGATATAATATGCGAAATTGTCATTGTCTCCCTTGTTGAAAATCACATCCCCGGGTTTGTAGGAAAAGACATTGCCTTTGTTTTTTGCGATTAAAAAATCCGGCCTGATAAAAAAGGCCCTTTTCATTGCCGAGCCGAGTCCGTGCTGCTCTATTTTTGGAAGAAGGTAAAGCTCGCCTAAAAGAAGCTCGTCAAAAAACTGAACTACATAAATAAACTGTGCGAAAACAAGGAAAAACACGAAGAAAAAGAAAATGTCCATTAAAAGAATGATTACATGCCCTAATACTCCATAAATCAGGTTGTAATTGGATACATTTAAAAAGTAGTGCATTATGATTCTAAAGGCCCAGAAGGAGAGGGTACAGAGAATGCTCGTAAAAATGCAGAGAAAAATTGAAGGCTTTGTTCCTGAACTGCTCTTAAAAAGAACCGTTACCACCGCAAACATCAAAAAGTTCGGAAGAATTTTAATAAATCCGCCCGAAAGAATTCCCTTGTAAATAAAATCCAGCTGAGGAATGTCCTTAAAAAAGTCGATTGAGGCAATTGTTTGAAGCGAAATGTATGCAAAAATTACCGCTGAAGAAACCAAAACGATTGCAAGCTCTGTGACGAAAGTGAGAATTTGATTTAAGACGGCCTTTCGCCTGGTTTGCGTATGGAAAATATTTTGCATGGAGTCAAAAATTGAGGCGAAGAAACGGCGAGCCATCCAAAGAACGAATACCGCCGTTACAATTTCAAAAGAACTGATTGTATTCGTGTTGATTGACTGAACAGAATCAATTACTTCGCGAGTGTCAAAATACTGCTCAAGCTCAGGAATCGCTGACACAATTGTGTCGATTGTCGATGGCGAGGCGTGTAAAAAACGCACGAGAACCATAATCACCATCATAAAAAGGGGAAAAACCGAAAAAAGAAAACTGAAAGCACATGAGCCGGCAAAAGACAAAAGACGGTTCTGCAAGAAGTATTTTGTGGTCAAGAAAATACTCTGGGAGAAAGTGACAAATGTGATTTTGTGCGGCGTTTTGCTCATAAATAATTTGACAATAATTTGACGCGGATGCACGCAGATGAACACAGATGAGATTTTTGTTGGGGCTGTCCAATAAGTTCAAAAAGTGTCATTTTCGGGCTTGACCCGAAAATCTATGCCCTTGAGTACGGCAATGACATTTCATTCTTATTGGTCATCCCCTATCAAAAAGACTTTTCTTGTAGAAATTTATATCCGCGTCTATCTGCGTCTATCTGCGTTAATCTGCGTCTAATACTTTAGAAGTCCGCGAGTTTTGGTGCTCGTGGGTATGGAATTACATCCCTTATGTTTTGCATTCCCGTTACATAGAGCAAAAGTCGCTCGAAGCCTAAGCCGAAGCCTGAGTGGGGAACAGTTCCGAACTTGCGGAGGTCAAGGTACCATGAATAATCTTCTGGTTTTAGCCCCAGTTCCTTGATTCTGGCGAGGAGCTTGTCGTAGCTTTCCTCGCGCTCGCTTCCGCCGATGATTTCACCAAGGCCTGGAACCAAAACATCAACTGCCTTGACGGTTTTTCCGTCGTCGTTGAGCTTCATGTAGAAGGCTTTGATTTCTTTTGGATAGTTGTAGACCATGACAGGGCATTTGTAGATTTTTTCGGTCAGGTATCGCTCGTGCTCTGTCGCAAGGTCGCATCCCCAGTATGGCTTGAACTCGAATTCGTCGGCGTGTTTTTCAAGCTCGGCTACGGCTTCTGTGTAGCTCACGCGCTTGAATGGCGTTTCTACCACATGGCGGAGAGTGTCGATGACTCCCGGCTGGATTCGTTTGTTGAAGAATTCCATGTCCTCTGAGCATTTTGTGAGCGCCCAGTTTAAGAGATATTTGATGAATTCTTCCTGAATGTCCATGTCGTCGTTAAGGTCGAAGAAGGCCATTTCCGGCTCACACATCCAGAACTCTGCCAGGTGGCGGGTTGTGTTTGAGTTTTCTGCGCGGAAGGTAGGCCCGAATGTGTAGACGCGCCCCAAAGCCGTTGCAAGAGTCTCTGCCTCAAGCTGACCTGAAACGGTAAGGGAAGCCTGCTTTCCGAAGAAGTCCTTGTTGTAGTTGACGAGTTTTGCCGCGTCTTCTTTTTTCATGCCGGCAGCTCCCTTTTCGATGGCAGTTTCGGCAAGTTTTTCAAGGCTTAATGTGGTAATCTGGAACATTTCGCCGGCTCCCTCACAGTCAGAGCAGGTGATTTCCGGAGTGTTGATGTAGTAGAAGCCCCTCTCCTGGAAGAATGAGTGAAGGGCAAAGGCCATCTGGCTTCTCATACGGAAAACGGCACCGAAAGTGTTTGTGCGTGCTCGGAGATGTGCGTTTTCCCGCAGGAATTCCATTGTGGCGGCTTTTTTCTGAATTGGGTAGTCAGAAGGACATTTTCCAAGGACTTCAAGGGTCTCAAGGTTGACTTCCACAGCCTGACCTGAAGCCGGAGACTCAATGAGTTTTCCTGTGGCCTTGAGGGATGCTCCTGTAGAGATATTGGAAATCGCCTCTTCGATGGAAGCGGCTGTATTATTATTTGAAGGATTTGAGCGGTCAAAAGTGAGCTGGATATTTGCAAAGCATGAGCCGTCGTTCACCTGAATGAAGACGAGATTTTTAGAGTCGCGAATAGTGCGAACCCATCCGCAGACGGTGACGATTCTTCCGTCCGGTTTTGAAGTAAGAAGATCTTTGATAAGTTCTGTTTTCATAGTGGGAAGATTTTATCACTTTGGCGATTTTTATTCTATACAGACGGGAACCGCTAAAAAACAGACGGGAACCGCTAAAAAAATCAGCAAAGGGGCGAGTTTTTAGAGAAGCCGGATTTTTCTCTTCTCTAAATGAAGATTTTTCGCTATATTTATAATACTAATTTTTTTAATTGAGAAAAATATGGCAGAAAACGAAACTAAAAAAGACGACGAAAAAAAAGATAACGACCCTTACAATTTTTTCAAGCTAGATCCTAATTCTAACGATGATGATCCGAATCGAGGCAAAAAACCGTTCAAATTTCCGTTTTTTACGCTGATGGTGGCGGTTGTTTTGACGCTTGCATTTGTGAATATGTTTTTGCTTAAGACTCCAGAAGAAGAAATGATTGATTTTTCGGTGTTCAAGCAGCTTATCGAAGACGGAAAAATCGTAAAAGTCGATATGGGCGAAAATGTTTTCATTGGCTACGGTCCTGAAGAATTTTCGGTTTCGAATGTAAGCGAGGATTCTCCTTCAGCGTCAAATGCGCTTAATAATTTTCCTTGGGTACGGCGTCCTGCTCAGCAGAATCAGAATCGCCGTGTTTACCGAACGACCGGCGTTTTAATGGCCAAATTCATTGAGTTTCTTGACGAAAAGGGCGTTCAGTACAAATTCGTAAACAAGCAGACGAATTTTTTCGTACAGCTTCTGGTTAATATTCTGCCCTTCCTCATTTTACTCGTCATTTACTTCTTTATGTTCAGGAAAATGACTGGCGGGCTTGGCGGAATCGGCTCTGTTTTTGGTGGCGGAAGTCGCTCTAAGGCAGTTGACGAGGGAAAGGTAAAGACTCGCTTCGCTGATGTTGCAGGCGTTGATGAAGCCAAGGAAGAGCTTGTGGAAGTCGTTGATTTCTTAAAATCTCCGAAAAAATATACGGATATTGGCGGTAAAATTCCAAAGGGCGTTCTTCTTGTAGGACCTCCGGGAACCGGTAAAACGCTTCTTGCCCGTGCTGTCGCTGGCGAGGCAGGGGTTCCTTTCTTTAGAATCAGCGGTTCAGATTTTGTAGAGATGTTCGTTGGTGTCGGTGCCAGCCGAGTCCGTGACTTGTTCAAGCAGGCTCGTGAAAAGGCTCCTTGTATTATCTTTATTGACGAAATTGACGCAATCGGAAAAAGCCGAATGAACGGTTTTTCTAGCAATGACGAGCGAGAGCAGACATTAAACCAGCTTTTGGTCGAAATGGACGGCTTTGATAACGAAAAGGGGCTTATCATTCTTGCGGCGACAAACCGTGCTGATATCCTTGACCCCGCCTTGCTCAGACCGGGCCGTTTTGACAGGCAGGTTCCTGTTGAGCGGCCAGATGTAAAAGGCCGTGAGGAAATTTTAAGGATTCACGCAAAAAATGTAAAACTCGATGATTCTGTTGATTTTGAGTCACTCGCGCACGGAACTACGGGCTTTGCCGGAGCGGATTTGGCAAATGTCGTAAACGAGGCTGCTTTGCTGGCTGTGCGAAATGGGCACGATAAGGTTTCGATGAGCGATTTTAACGATGCGATAGACAAGGTAAGCATTGGCCTTAAAAAGAAGAGCCGGAAGGACAATGAAAAAGAGCTCCGGCTTGTTGCGGTTCACGAGACAGGGCATGCTCTTGTCGCGGCCTTTACTCCGGACCACACTCCGGTCAACAAAATTACTGTCGTTCCCCGCTCAAACGGTGTCGGCGGCTTTACTCAGTTCCGTGAAGAAAAAGAAGAAAAGCATTTCCATACCCGAAAAGACATGATGAACGATGTGGACGGACTTTTGGGAGGACGGGCCGCAGAACAGATTATCCTTGGTGATGTTTCTACGGGCGCTTCAAACGATATTGCCCGTGCAACAGACATCATCAAGCTTATGATTACAGACTACGGAATGAGCGATAAATTCAAGAATATGACTTTGGGAAAAGGCGTTCTTGGAAACAGGGGAGGGGAGCCTAACCTTGTGCGCGAATTCAGTGAGGATACTCAAAAATTCATCGATGAAGAAATTGCCCGAGTCATAAACGAGCGCTACGAGCATGTAGTAAATCTTCTTACCGAAAAAAAAGATTTGCTCGACTACATTTCAAAGCGTCTTATGGAAATCGAGACGATGGATTCAAAGGAATTCAACGAAATTATCAAGGCGCATGAGAATGTTAAAGATTGCAGGGACATACCCGACACTGACAATGTGTCATCAGAAGAAATCAGCGCTGAAGGAGGCGAAAAATGAAAAAACTGTTTTTTATCTTTCAGTTTTCAGTTTTCAGTTTGCTTCTTCACGCGCAGGGCATTTTGACGGCTTCATCTTTCTTTAAATCTGTATCTGAAAATTATGCGACTATAAAGGATTACGAGGCTGATGTTGACATTAAGGCCTCACGAAGCACGATGAGCGGTCATATTTCCTACAAAAATCCGAATCTTTTGCGGATTGACTTTACAAATCCTGAAGAGCAGGTGATTTGTTTTAACGGAGATTTGCTTACGATTTACCTTCCGGGAAGTGCGGCCATTCTTAATCAGACTGTAGACAACTCAAATAACACAGGTGCGAATCTTGCGACAAGTCAGGGACTTTCTCTTTTGAGCCGATATTACTCTCCGTCTTACGAAACAGGTCAGGATGCAGTTCCTCTGGAGGATGGAAGCGATGAAATGGTAGTGAATCTTATTTTGAGGCGGCGAAACATGAGCGAGGCTTTTTCTCATATAAAATTGTCAGTCAGCCCCAGCACTATGCTTATCCGAAGAATAGAGGCAACTACCCCGCAGAACGAAACCTTTTCCTTTGATTTTAAGAATTATGTAATAAACAACGGAATCTCAGACCAGAGATTTATTTATGACCCGCCAACCTCGGCAAACAATTACAATAATTTCTTGTTTTCAGAATAGAGCCTGAAGCAAGTTCAGGATGACATTTTCGGAGTAAAAAATGGAAAGTTACGGTCAGATTTTAAAAACGGCACGCGAGCAGAAGGGACTCGCACTTGAAATTATAGCACGGGAAACCTCAATCACTCAGGAATATCTTGCGGCTCTTGAAAACGAGGACTCAAATGTCTTTCCCGGAGAGCCATATCTCGTGGGATTCCTGCAGAATTATGCTGACTATCTTGAGGTTGACAAAAACCATATCTTAACTCTTTATCATAACAAAAAATTGCAGGAGTCCCCCCCTCCTTTGGCACTTACAGTGCGGGAAAGACCAAAATTTCTGATTCCTCTGATTGTAACTCTTATAGTCCTTTTGCTTGTTGGCGGCGGAATTGTGCTTGGTATCTTCTTAAAAACGAAATTTTCAAATTCTGATGAAGAGGCCGAAAAAGCACGGGGAACTGAGTTCAAAAAATATGAGCTTACGGACAAGCCTTTTAGTGGCCGTCTTTATAAAAGTGACCAGCTTATTATGGGAAGCGACAAGGGTAATATCTTCCTTACTGTCGCAGAAACTGAAGGGATTTTCGGTCTTGAGACTCCGTCCGGCGTTCAGTATGTAGAGCTTTCAGAAGAACTTGAAGTTGATGTTGATGGAGATTCAGTTCCGGAACTCATCATTTATGTTTCAGATGTTTCTCAAAAGAATGTTGACCGGGGGGCCGAGGTCAAGATTATGCTCAAAAATGCTTCTAATGTGGCGGTTGCAAGCCCTGATGAAAACCAGATTCCAAACGCAGAGGATTTGCCAAAAGAACAGAACAGGACAGAGATTTTCTCTGATACTCGCGCATATCCTTTCACTATCAATGCTACTTTCCGAGGCGGCTGTTTATTCCGCTACAGGCCTGACAGAAAAGAGACTGTCGAGGATTATTTTGCTTCGGGCGACATCGTAAACATTACCGCAAGCAACGGTGTGCGGGTATGGATTTCAAACGGAAACGCGGCTAAATTGCAGGTCGTCGCAAATTCAAAGACTTATGATTTGGCAGTTCCGAGAGCGGGCGAAGTTATCGCAGAAGACATCAAATGGATAAAAGACACGGACGGCAGATACAAGGTTGTCATCGTTGATGTAGACTAGGAAGCAATATGACTTTTTTTATAGACCAGCACGGATGTGCCAAAAATCAGGTGGATGGCGAGCTTATCATAAATCTTCTCTCAAAGCAAGGCTGGAAACAGACCTTTGAAGCCCACGAGGCGGATTTAATCGTCGTAAATTCCTGCGGGTTTATTGAATCTTCCAAAACCGAAAGCATAAACGCAGTTATGTCCGCCCGGCAAATGTACCCGAAGGCAAAAATCTTGCTGGCAGGCTGCCTTGCTGAGCGATATGCTGCCGAGCTTAAGGACGAGCTTCTTGAAGCGGACGGATTTTTTGGTAACGGTGATTTAAGTCAGATTTATAAGGTTATCGAGCCTCTTATGAAGAACGAGAGGCCTGTCCTTGTTCCAAAGCAGAAGGGTGTTTGCTGCGGAGACAGAAATCTTCTTTTGTCCTTTAAGGGAACTGCTTTCGTAAAAATTACTGAGGGCTGTAACAACCGCTGCTCATTCTGTGCAATTCCGATTATCCGCGGAGACTTACGGAGCCGGAAAGCACAGGAAATTATCGACGAAATTAAAGACTTGGTTTCAAAAGGAGTTTACGAAATCAATCTGATTGGTCAGGATTTGGCGGCTTATGGAACTGGAGCCGAGGACAATTGTTTTGGAGACGGAAGAACATATCTTCCAAACGGAACTCCCGGAAGTGAAGCTTTGACGCAGCCTGACTCAGATGGACGCGGATGCGAAACTGTGGCAAAATCTGGACTGGCCCGGCTCTTGGAGATGATTTCTCAAATTCAGGGAACTTTCGCAGTTCGTCTTCTTTACATTCATCCAGACCATTTTAACGAAGATATTTTGCCAGTTATGAAAAGTGACTCCAGGTTCATTCATTATTTTGACATTCCCTTCCAAAACGGGGACGATGAGCTTATCAAAAAAATGAACCGTGTTGGAAGTCAGGAAAAATACAAAGCCTTAATTTCAAAAATCAGGTCGGTTTTCCCGGATGCTGCCCTCCGTACGACATTTATGGCAGGTTTTCCCGGGGAGACAGAAAAGGCATTTGAAAATACAAAGGCATTTTTGTCAGACATTCGCACCGACTGGAGCGGCTGTTTTTCTTATTCAAGAGAAGATGACACTCCTGCCTACGATTTTAAAAATCAAGTTCCTCATAAAACCGCAGAAGAAAGAGCGGGTGAGCTTGTGGAATTGCAGGCAAAAATTACGAAAGAGCGGCTGAAAACTCGAGTTGGTCTTGAATATGACATTTTAATCGAGGAAGTCCTTTCTCAGAGCATGGAAAATCCAGATGAAGGCCTTGCAATCGGCCGGGCCTCGTTCCAGGCGCCGGAGGTTGACGGAAGCGTAGTCGTTCATTATGACAGAAGCGAAAACTCTCAGAACGAAGCCGTAAAAACAGGCAGGCTTGTCAGGGTAAAAATCACTTCCAGCGGAGATGTCGACTTGAACGGAGACTTTGTTTGCGATTCTCCGCTGAACGAAAAAATAAGGCAATCAAGTGGTATTCAATTTGCTCAGGAGATTTAAATCAGAAAATCATGAAAAATTGGATTAAAAAAACTATAACTCGTGCCGATGTCGGCTCTTTATATGATAAATTTGGCGTGAATCCGCTTACGGCTTCAATCCTTGCTAGACGGGGGATTACCGAAGGAAACGATGTGCAGTTTTTTTTGGAGGATGACCTTCGCTTTATGCACAGTCCTTTTCTTTTCAACAATATGGAGGATGCCGTTGACAGAATCTTGCAGGCAAAGGATGAAGAAGAAAATGTTTTGATTTTTGGTGACCGAGATGTTGACGGAATAACTTCGACAGCCGTTTTGTATGACTGCCTGACAAATCTTGGAATCAATGTGAAATGGCGGCTTCCTGGCGGAACGGATCCCTATGGCTTGAACAAAGCCGCCGTTGACGATTTTGAAAAAGATTTCGGCTCTTTAATCATCACGGTGGACTGCGGAATCTCAAATGTGGAGGAAATAAAATACGCGACTGACAAGGGAATGGATGTGATTGTCTTGGATCACCACACTCCGCCAGAAATCTTGCCGGCACCTGCGATAATCGTAAATCCAAAATGCGAGGACTCAGGATACCCTTTTAAAGATATTTCTGGCTGTGCCGTCGCTTACAAGGTTGTGACAGCCATTCGCTTTGCTCAAAGCGAGCTTTACAAAAACGAAATCTCTCTCTTGTCTGTTTCTCCTGTTGAAGGCGGGCAGGCTTGCGAAATAAATGTCTTAAAATTACAGAATCTTGTTGAAAAAGGTCTTTTGACGGAAACAGTTCAGGCGGGAACTTCAATTTCTTCCACAAAACTTGTGAATTTTTTGCGGGGCCAGCAGATTTTTGTATGGGATGAAAAGTCAACCGCCTCTCTTCTTGCACAGATTTTTGGGAGCGGTGCGGAATTTAATTTTATGGACTTAAGGGAAGAGGTAAGGAAGGTTTCGACTCTCTCTCCTCTTTCAAAATTCTCCCTTTCACAGCTGAAATCAAAATCAAAGCTGGCCCGCTACAATCCTGAATTTAATTCAGAAATAAAGGGCTTTTATAACATTTTCGTGACTTTCATAAATACACAGCTTCAGAAGCAGTTCCCGTCTTATGTCGAGGCGAGCGAGAGGGACTTACAGCTTGTCGCCCTTGCGGCCCTTGCCGACATTATGCCTCTTAAAAACGAAAACAGAATCTTTATTCGCAAGGGAATTGAATCGATGAACAAGGGAAAGTCCCGTGACGGTTTAAAAGAACTTCTTTCAATGCAGGGGCTTTTAGGTAAAAGAATCACGGCGACAGACCTTTCATGGAACATAAATCCGGCGCTGAATGCGACTGGTCGCCTGGGAAAGCCTGAAATCGGACTTGAGCTTTTCCTTGAAAAGAATGCTGAAAAAAGGCAGGAAATCGCAAAAAAAATCATCGAAATGAACAACGAGCGAAAGGAACTTGGCAACAAGGGCTGGGATATTGCGAACCCGAAGGCAAAGGAAAGCATCGAAAAATATGACGGAAAGCTTTGCGTTATCATTGATGACTCAGGCGAGCAAAAAATAAATCGTGGAGTTTCAGGAACAATCGCAGGAAAGCTCGTTAATGTCTATGATATTCCGTCAATGGTAATCACTTTTGTTGATGAAAACGCAATAGGCTCAATGAGAAGCTGCCGTGGCTTTGAAGTTCTTTCTTTGCTCGACAAAATGGCAGACATTTTTATCAGCTACGGCGGACACGCTTATGCGGCGGGCTTTTCGTTCAAAAAAGAGCGTTTGGGTGAATTCCTTACGGCCCTTGAAAAATTCGCCCCGGAAATAGAGCTTTCTTCTTCGGATGCAGAGAGCATAAATGTTGACGCAGAAATTCCACGGGATTATTTAAAGCCAGATTTACTTGCAATCGTGGATGATTTTGAACCCTATGGGGAGGAAAACCGCGAGCTTACATTTATGAGCAAAAATTTGCGGATTTGTGACGCTCTTATTCTCGGAAAAACAGAGCGGCAGCACCTAAAGCTCACCTTTGACCTTGGAAAGACAAAGTGGCCGGCTATGTACTGGGGAATGGCGGAAGCTTGGAACCGTGATTTTTCAAAGGGAGATGAGGTTGATGTCGTCTATCAGGTGAACAGAAACTGCTACAACGGAGTTGAAACGCCTCAGCTCATCATTACGGACATAAGGAAGAGTATGTAATGAGCGTTACGAGCGAGCAGCTGATTTCTCTTACGGAGCATATTTCTTATCTTAAAATGCCGACGAACATCGGATTCATTCGCTTTGAGAGAGAAAAAGGCGAAAAGTGCATCTTTATCGTTGATTCTGGAAACGACGAGACGACTGGAAAAAGAATCCTGGACTTTATAAACGAAAATTTCCCGGATTATAAGCTTTGTGCGATTCTGAACACTCATTCTCACGCCGACCATTGCGGAGGAAATTCTTATCTTGTTCGTGAGACTGACTGCGAGGTCTGGGCTTCAAAAGGCGAGGCTTATTTAATGGAATTCCCTGAGATTGAGACTCAGCTTGTCTGGGGAGGTAAGGCTATTCACGACATCCGCTCAAAATACCTTCTTGCAGAAGCGTGCAGGGTGAGCCGGGTTTTTAACGGCGAGGAAGAAATTTTTATTCAGACAAAGGACGGAGAAATCTCCGTAAAAGTAATTTCTCTTTCAGGGCATTATGTCGATCAGGTTGGTTTTTTAATCACGGACACAGACAAAAAAAGCGTTTGCTTTGCAGGCGATGTTCTTTCGGGGCGTAATTCCATAAAAAAGCACTGGATTCAGTATCTTCTTGACGAAACAAAAACTAAGGAATCTTTGTTTAAAATTCAAAAAATTGTCTCTGATTTTTACATTCCGGGCCACGGGGACATTACGGACTCTATCGAAGGAATTGCCGAGCTTAATCTTCTTGCGATTCTTGAAACGGAAGATATGATTCTTGACGAGCTGAAAAAGCCAAAAACAATGGAAGAGCTTTTAAAAGCAGTGGCCGACAGAAGCGGAATCACTTTAAAAACAAGCCAGTTCTGCCTTATTGGAAGCACAATCCGCTCGTATGTGACAGGCCTTTATGAAGAAAAAAAAATCACTTACGAGATTATAGACAACCGAATGATTTGGAAAACGATTTAGGGAACTTCTGAAAGGCCCTGCCCTGGAAGTTATTCAAAATCGTAGGGCGTTTCCTGATAGACATAATAGTTGAGCCAGTTTGAGTAAAAAAGATGTGCCGTGCTTCGCCATGTGCTTGACGGTTTTTTGCTTGCATCGTTTGACGGAAAATAATTTTCAGGAAGCTCAATTGGCAGATTTTTGTTTTTGTCGCGCCAATATTCGTTTGCAAGAGTGTCCGTGTCGTATTCTAGATGTCCCATCATAAAAATAGAACGGTTGTCACGGGATTTTGACAGTGTGACTTCGCCTTCAAGATTTTCCGCAAGAATTATTAAGTCCTTTTCTTTTTCGATAGGCTCCCGTTCGACTGTAGTGTGCCTGCTTGTCGGAACCGGGAAAACATCGTCAAAGCCGCGCATAAGGGGGTCTGCCTTTACGGTTCGTTTGTTCGGTAGAACTCCAAAAAGCTTTTTTGGCAGCGGCGTTTTTTGAATGTTGTAATTGTGATAAAGACCCGCCTGCGCTCCCCAGCAGATATAGAGAGTCGAATAGACATTTTTTTTGGCGTAATCCATAATTTTGCAAAGCTCGTCCCAATAGTCAACCTGCTCAAAAGGAATCTGCTCAACGGGTGCTCCAGTGATAATCAGTCCGTCGTATTTATGCTTGAAAATTTCGCTTGATGGAATGTAAAACTTTTCCAGGTGCTCCTCGCTTACATGAGTTGACTCGTGGTTTTCCATGTGAACGAGAGAAATGTCGATTTGAAGGGGCGTGTTTCCCAAAAGCCGCAAAAGCTGGGTTTCGGTAGCTTCTTTTGTTGGCATAAGATTTACGATTGCGATTTTGAGAGGGCGAATATCCTGGCTTGCCGCACGATTTTCTGTCATTACGAAGATGTTTTCGTTTTCAAGGATAGAGCGTGCTGGTAAATCTGACTGAACTTTGATTGGCATATATGCAGAGTATAGCAAAATTTTCTAATCTTTGCTATATTATGCCTATGTCTAATGATAGAAGAGCGGCTATAAAAAAGTTAAAGTCTTTTTATCTTTCACCAAAAGTTGACATCAACGATTTCCGTGCAAAAATCAACGAGACTTTTTCGGAGGTCTTTTTGCCGAATAATGTCGATTCAGAAGAAAAAGTATTTCGTGGCACAAAATATGACATTCTTTCCCCGGAAATGTTCGCCTCAAACAGAGTCCTTCTGTACATTCACGGCGGAAGTTTTGTTGGTGGAAGCCGGGTGGCATACAGGGCCTTTGTTTCCGCTCTTGCAAATGTGACTTCAAGCAAGGCATATCTTCCGGAATTTCGCCTTGCCCCGGCTCATCCCTTTCCTGCAGGTCTTGAAGATGTAAAGCTTGTTTTTCAGGAGGCGTATAGCGAGACAGAAAAAACTCTTGGCGAAGGCTCTTCTCCTGAGTTTTTGATTGTTGCCGATTCAAGCGGCGCCTCAATGGCCCTTGCTTTTCTTTATGAGCTGGACGAAAAATTCCGTTCTTCTGTCCGTCACTTAATTCTTATCAGTCCGTGGCTTGATTTTAGCGAAGAAAACGAAATCTTTAAAAGCAAAAAAAATAGTGACGAAATTTTCACGGCAGAATCCATCCGGTTGTGCGCCGAGCATTACACATACAGCGAGAACTGGAAAAATCCCCTGGTTTCTCCCTTAAAAGCGCAGAGGGAGCAGCTTGCTAAATTGCCGCCTGTGTTCATTCAGTGCGGTGAAAAAGAGATTTATTTTAAGTCTATGCTGAATTTTCAGGGCCTTGTAAAGGCTGCTGGCGGAAAATGCGAAATCGATGTATGGCCGAAAATGCCCCCGCTTTTCCAGCTTGCTGACGAAAACCTGAGCGAATCCCATCTTGCGGTAGAAAAAATCGGAAAGCTAATCACCGCAAAAGACCGTAAAGGCGAAAGCGTGAGCGAAATTCAGCTTGAGCTTGAGCGAAATTAGTCGCTGAGCGCGCTGTCAGCCAAAGATGAGGCATAATCCGACTCTTCATTTTTCCCAAGTCCCAGTTCTGCGTCGAACATAAATTTCCGGGATTCCTTCGTTTCGTTTCGCTTTGAAAGAAGCTCTCTGGCGGCGAGTAAAATTTCAGTCGCCTTGTCAGCCCTTATGTTTAATGCCTGCGCGATTTTCGCCTCTTCTGAGCCGGCAAGGTTTTCAAGCGTCGTGAATGTTTTTATGAGAATTTTTTCCCGTTTTTCGCCGACATTCGGCAGACTTGCAAAAACTGAGACGGTGTTTTCTTTCGTGCGGAGATTCTGGTTTCGGCTGGTGGCAAATCGGTGGGTTTCGTCTCGGACTCTCTGCAAAAGGCGCAAGGCATCGCTTCGTCGGGGAAGGCAAATCGGCTTGCTTGCGTGAGGCCTCCAGATTTCTTCGTCCCGCTTGGCAAGGCCTGCAATGGGAATGTCAAGGTCGAGCATTCTTAAAATTCCGTCAACGGCGTTTACCTGCCCGATTCCTCCGTCTATTAAAATCAAATCCGGAAGCTCCAGCTTTTCGTTTGAAAGCCTGGAATACCGCCGTGTCGCCGCTTCTCGCATAGAGGCAAAATCGTCTATGACTCCGTTCGTAGTTTTGAGACGGAAGTAGCGGTAATTTTTTTTGTCGGGGTTTCCCTTCCAGAAAGAAATGAGGGAGGCCACCGGGAATTTTCCGCCGATGTGGGCAATATCAAAGCCTTCGATTCTCTCTGGAAGCCTGGGAAGGGCCAGCAGCTCCTTAAGCTCGTTGAGGGCAGGCATGTCTCCCCGCTCCCGAATCCGGCGGATAATGTCTTCCTTTGCGTTTTCCTTTGCCATGTTCAGGGCGGCGATGTCGCGGCGGGCAGAGGAAGATGTCACGCGCTCAAGAATTGTTTGCGTAACGCTTCCTGCTTCGCTATCATGCGGAAGGGTATGGAGAGCCGCCGCAGGCGTTCCGACGCGACCGGCGGGAGCGGCGGAATGAGCGTTAGCGAAGCTCGGAACACCCGACGGCGAAGCCGTACCGCCCTCTGAATCTTTAATCTGTGAAAATCTGTGCCAATCTGTGGATAAAAA
>FLNY01003288.1_pt1 | contig 24369 bp, 19 predicted proteins | sample 1140381 | NCBI WGS metagenome assembly FLNY01 (sample SAMEA3878172, study PRJEB12797) | bioreactor metagenome | biome: Moose rumen | place: Sweden | collected 2011-10
GTTGGAGGGGATTTCCACAATGTTCCCCTCTCACGTTGGAGGGGATTTCCACAATGTTCCCCTCACCTCTCACGTTGGAGGGGATTTCCACAATGTTCCCCTCTCACGTTGGAGGGGATTTCCACAATGTTCCCCTCCCCGGGGAGGGGTTAGGGGTGGGGTCCTTCATCCTTTAACCACTTCTGCCCATCGGCCACATAAACGCCCTTGGGCAGTTTCCCTTTTGTCGTCCACCTTCTGCCTATCACATCTACCAGTCCACCCCCTCGCTCCCCACTCCTCCCCCTTGAGGGGGAGTTAGAGGGGGTGTCCTCGCTCCCCGCTCCCCGCTCCCCGCTCCTCGAAAAGAAAACCTCCTTCAAAAACTGGGCATGAGCCACGATATAATCTTTCAGGTCGTCCACATACTCTTCATAACTGGTATGCAGGACACGCTCCAAATAAGTCTGTTCGCTGATACTCCACACACCATAATTCAATTGTTGCGACTCGTCGATAGCCAGTGATAAGCTGTCGATGGCTGTTATCATCTGCTCCACAATCCCCTGCGACAACAATTCGCAGTAACGACGCTGAATAAGTCTGGCAAACCAAGGGTCTTCCCAAAACCTCAAGGCCCACTGGCGGGCAGCACCAAACCCCACATCCACCATTAGTTCGCAGCGGGTATCCCCTACCCGACTGTCGTTATCATAGGCAATGTCAAAGTCCCAGAGCGGCCCCCAGTGTGGTCGTCCATCCTCGCGTTCCTTATAGAAATAGGCATTGTGGAAAGCATCAACATTGCCCGACAGCTCCTGACAGATATACCAGTCCGCCAGCGAAAGAGAGTCAACCAACGGGCGGTATCCTGTCAGCCGGTCGGCGAAGTCATCGCTCATCAAACGACGTTCAAACTCGTTCACCACCCCACTGATATACGTCTGTTGACTCATCTCGATATCCTCCTCGTCAGGCTCATGGATGCGGATAGGCACATGACAGACATCTGTCAGGAAGCAATTGCCGTCTTGCGTACCATCAATCTCCAAGAGATAACCGCCCGACAGGTCATCGTCAGCATGCGGAGGAATACGCTGTTTGGTAATATCCACCCTGCCAGGGCCTATCTCCACAGCCTCCGTCAACTGGTAAGTTCCTTGGTACTCGCCGTTCATCACGAAATCTACAAACCGATAAGAAGGATTAAACGGCAGCGATGTCTGTTCGCCCGCCACGCTCGTCACCGCATTGCGCAGCATCGTCTTATCTGCCGCATTCGCCAGCAGAAGCCATTTCCGCGATGCTGGCTTACCGGGAATCATCGCCAAGGGGCGTTTCAGTTTCAGTTTATAAGGTTTCTTGTCAAAGCTCCATGTGGAGTTTCCCCGCCCAGCCATCATCAGCGAGTCAGAGAAAACAACCTGGTCCTGTTCGTCAACATACCACATTCGGGCTATTCGGTACAAGTCCTTAATCACATTATGTCCATAATACACCTCAATATATACCGTCGGCAATCCTGTCAGTCGCGGATGCTCCGGCTGTCCGAAGCATATCCCTGACATCATCACCCCAACACCCAACACCCAACACCTGAATATATTACGAATACATGTCATCACGGTTGCAAAGTTACGAAAAGTCGAGCGCATAACAAAATAAATCAATTCCTCAATGTCCAGTCCTTCACTTGATAGGTTGGCACTCAGTTTTGTCAGTCGAAGTGTCTCCTATTGAACCATATAGTTGTATGTACCCGTTCATATTTTGATTGTTATCTGTTCAACACTCTCCCAAGGAACGTGTCTGTAAATGCACGTTGGAAGTTCAAATTTATCATCTTATATTCGGACAGGCTTTCGAGGTATTCCAACTCAAATACCAGTCGCGGGGCTTTCTTGTCTTCTACTTCTGGGCGAATCTCCGTTTTGCTACCCACGCGTACAATCTTTATCAAGTAGATGTCACGAACGCCTTTGCCCTTGATGTGCGGCATAAAGTAATAGAGCTTGTTCAGGGCAATGGTTGATGGGAATGTGCCGACATTGCCCGTATAGTAGAACTTCGAAGGCTCTTGGTTTAAAAAGTATTCCTCGTTGTCTTTCTTCACAAGACCGATGAGCAGACGCTTTGCGCTGTCGAGTTTGAAGGTTTTCTTGGGTTTGTTGACAACCAGTTCTTCTTCGTCGGAGAACAAGTCGAGTGTCAGTACAGGACGAGGATTCCGCTGCACATGTATTGGATGTGTTGAGACAGGGGCTTCATCATAGATAAAGCGATAGAGGCTTCTGCCAATTTCTTTCACAATGCCACACACCAGAGCGTTTCCCATCAGGAATGCACGACGACCGTCTGAAACCTCTGGATGATAGGTGTGGTTGTCTGGGAACATATTCAAACGCTCCAGCTCTATAGGAATCAAGCGGCGATAGCGTCCTGATGGCATCTCGACTACGTGTTTGAATCGTGACGGCGCATTACCTCCTTCGCCAGTTATCATTGTGCGAGAAGGTCTGTCGAGAAAGTCTGGGAAAGCCATTCCTCCCTCAGAAAACACATACTTGAACCCTTCCTTCGACACGCGGTTTATTTTCTTAGCGCCCTTCTCATACTGCCACTTCGGCAACTCTTCTTCAGGGATAAAGAACTCTTCTGGCACAAAGTCTTCATCCACGAGATTGTCGCCCAGCGTCTGCATAGTTCCGTCATACACAGGCTCGGCGTCTACAGAATAGACATGACGGCCTTTCATGATGCCAGAAGTTCTAAACGGGCTGTTTTTTTTACCTTTGTTGAAGTTTGACGAAACCTCCTGTATGGTTCCGTTGATGTCGAAAGTAGAAACCGTTTCTCCTTTTGCTCTGAAAGGGAAAGCCTGCGCTAACACGCCTTCAAACTCTACCCAGTCTTCTAACGTTTCAATTTTGTTTGCAACGACAGATCCTTTAAGGTAGCCCACGATGTACGTTCTGCGGCGACGCTGCGGCATACCGTATTCGGCAGCGTTGATGATACGCCACTCTACAACATAGCCTAAGTCGGCCAGTGATGCGAGAATGATGGCAAAATCGCGACCTCGCTGTGTGGCAGGAGAGTTCAACAGTCGGTCAACATTCTCGAAGAATATATACTGCGGACGTTTTTCACCTTTCTCGTTCAGGATACGGTATATTTGCCACCAAAGCACCCCTTTTTTTCCTTCAATTCCACCAGAGCGACTGAGTGATGCGGCCACAGAATAGTCTTGACAGGGGAAGCCCCCTACCAACAGGTCGTGGTCGGGTATGTCTGTTGTCGGTACGGTATTTATGTCTTTATTAGAATGTCCTTTCGAACCAAATCTTGCTCTATAGACGAGCGAAGCATCCTGATGCTGTGTCGATGGTTCCCATTGGTTATTCCAAATGGTCTCGAAGGCATCAGACGCACCCTCAAGTCCGATGCGAAAACCACCAACACCAGCAAAGAGTTCTACAACTTTGATTATATGTTTAGCCATATTATTTCTTTTGATGATTGTCTACTATTTCACGAACATAGTCATTGTTAAACCAATAACAGAACTTCTTTGCTCCCTTACCATTAGGAGTTGGCGCAAAATCTGTTGCTTTCTGCGCTTTGGGACGCACATGAAATTTCTTTTTATCTGTACCTTTCCACCAATATTCTTCTGAAATGTGGTCATCAAGAATGTTTTCTTTGATATTATTCCAATATTCTTCAGCTATTTGCAAATCTTCTTGCGGCATTGTCCAGAAAAACACATCGTGGAGTACATAATCTCCTTTACCTACATTCTGTTCTTTGAAAATAACGAACATAAACCTGCTGGAATAAAGTTCATATAGTCTTGAATCAATCCAATCCTCACATTCTGCGACTTCAATATAGTCGATGTTTTCAAACGACATCGCTTCTTTTATATTTCCATTAGCCTGCACACGAATAGTTTTCATCGTGAGGCCAGCCTTTAAGAATTCTTCCGAACGATTGACATTTGCACATTTTGTTGAAGCTGCAATCGCGTTGGCAATCATTGCAAATTTATTCTTAGGGTTTTTCGATATATCAACCTTTTTCTTCTTTGCAATCTTTGCATAATTCATGTGTAAGAACGGCTTGAAACGGCTTAATATAATATCATCGAAAGTTTGCGTGCGTAATGCCTTGGTTCTAACCAACTCGGACTTTGTACCTGCAACATTGGAAACCGCATTTTTACCGCTCTTGACCACATAATTAAGTATGGTGCGCATATATGCCATCTTCAAACTGAAAGCCCGACGAGGTGCTTCAACATCAGGGTTATTTGGCTGTTTCATCAGGCTGTCACCCTTTTGTCCTTTGCGGCAAGCACCCAGATACATCGTGTCACCTTCAGATAATTCATGTGCCTTACCCTGTTTTATCTTTTCTATGATAACTTCGTAGTCGTGGCGAATAATTAGCAGGTCTTTCTCTGGCAACTTCCATAATACAGAGAAGATGAACTCCAAGTCAAGATTGTCGCAGTGAGTTTGGTGTAAGTAGAACAGCAACAGCATCAACTGGCATTTCTGATAGAAATGAGAATGCTCGAAGTCCTCATTTACCGCCTCGCAATAGTTTATCATATTGCAAACAAGACGCTCCTTTATAAGATATTCGTCCTGTTTGTTTTTCTTCAATGGCGTACATTTCAGTTCTAATCCTGCTTCAGAAAAATCAGATGCAGGGTTACTATTTGTCTCTAAGAAGAAATATATGTTCTCAACCATTTGCCCAAGACCACCTTTTCCTTTTTTAGGCTGATATCCTTCCCAAACAAATTTACGAAGTGTTTTTTCAAGTATTCCTTTACTATATTCAAATATACTTGATGCACTTGTTTTATCGTATGGAAGTATTACGGGTATTTTCATATCTCATATATTTTTAAGATGTTTGCTATTATTCCTTATTCTGCACTAATATCAGCACTTGCCGCTGTATGGGGAATACAATATTTATTTTTTAATAGTCTTTTACAAATTAGTTAGAAAACAATAACGTCTTCTTTAAGATAATCCTCCAAATTCTGTTCTACGAAGTTTTCTTGATAAGTATTCATAGCTTGCTTCACATTCTGCCAGTGGTATCTGTTTCCCAACTCATTATCAATTTGTGAAATAATCTGATCAAGATACGTAAGAATAGTTGTTGTCTGGCTTATCACTCTATTCAGCGCTTTGTTGACGTAAGGACAATCTGATGTGACATTATTAGAAACACCTTGTTGTTTTATCAAATCAATCTGGTCTGTATGAATTGCGATTTGAAAATTGATAAAACCAAACAGGACAGATTTCATAATTTGATACTTTTCTGTCTTATATTGAAGTAAGGTGTCTTTTATCTTGTTCTTTTGGCAAAAAGGAGTATAGTCTATTCCATTGATGTAGTCAGCAAACACCATCGCATTATTGCAGGTGGGCTGTATCAAGTTGTCCGCAACAAGGGCATGATTATTCAATGCTCTTTTACAATTGCTTCTGATTATCAAGAACTGCCCATAAAGGTTCGCCAAGTTTGAAAACAAGGCTGTTTCTGTTGTAAACTTTAATTGTCGATACTTTATAACTTCACATACAATAACAATAACGAGACTTGCAAAAGCCCCGCCAGCAATAGCAAACAGGAACTCGTTCGACAACCATTTCGTGTTTACAACAACGAAATGGTTCTCAATATTTAGAGTGATTATATACGTCAGGATAAATACCCCTAACAATACCCCTATTAGCCATTTAATTGTGTTTATGCTTGTACTCATATTTATCAATTTAAATTGCTCATTAACTTTTCCGAGTTACCCACTAAGTGTAATATAGTTACCCACTAACTCAAAAGAGGGGAGTTTCATACAACCATCTTTTCAGGCATCTGCTGAATTACTTCACCCATCAGCAACTTGCCATTGGCGTGTTTATTTCGTTTGATACCATCACTACCCCAGGTTCCCCACTGCTTGAAGAAGAAGGCAGCTCCCTGCTGTTCTACTTGCTGCTTGATGTTCACAACCCAATCCAACTGCATGGGACGGGCCTTGGGACCACTCTCGCCTCCGACGATAATCCAGTCTATTCCTTTTAGATTCAAGTCTTCCAAATCCTCTATCAGTGGTTCACAAGACAGGAACTTGATGCTGGCATTCAATTTTCGAAGATGGTCTATGCGGTTTCTGGTAGCTTTACACTCCACTGTTACGCCAAGCCAAACATTCTGTGGAATGATTCGTGTGCCGAAATACTCTGCCATGCGTTTTGCCCGTTTTGTCAGAATCTGATAGCGGTGTTGAGGAGTCTGTCGAATCGTATTTATTATTTTATCGACAAACTCGAAAGGCACATCCTCATGGAAAATGTCACTCATGGAACACACAAAGATGTTATGAGGTTTCTTCCATTGCAGCGGTTCGTTAAGGTCATCCTCATGAAGTGTTAAATGAAAGCCATTCCTGTATTTCTCCAGATGCATAGCCTTTAGCCTCCGTGCCATTACTTCAGCATAGCAATGGGCACACCCAGCAGACTTTTTGGTACAGCCTGTTATCGGGTTCCACGTTTTGTCCGTCCACTCTATCTTTGTTGTCCTCATATTACAATCTAAGTTTATAATTAATGATACGATGGTTCTTAAACACTTGCTCGTATGTGACAAGTGGAGAAGGGCTATCATAAGTCAGAAGTCCTTCCTTCTTTAGCTGCTTCAACACGTCGGCTGCATGTGAGGGAATATGCCCCAAGTCTAAAGTAAAGAGGTATACATCCTCGTTTGTAACCAATTCTTTTTTCAGCAGTTTGTCTCTTAATAAGTTTGCGAATGCTTCCTTTTTCGTTGGTTTCTTTTCGTCAAACAAGGAAAGTTGTGCTTTAGCCGCATCGTCGTCTATGTCAAAATTGGCCTCTCCATTCATAGCATTCCGTTTCCACGCCGTAGTAAGGAATTTTTCAACTGCTAAAGGATGGCTGGCCCCAAAAATGATACCATAGATATTTCTGCCTTTCTTTATAGAGAAGGGGTATAACTTTACATTCGAGTCAGAGGGAATCTTCCCTCTAAATTGTTCTAACAGACTACGATGAATGAATTTATACGGATTTTCTTTGGCACGTTGCATATCGATTTGCACATTCATCAGGAACTCCGGCCTTTCCCCAAAGCGGAAGAAATAGGATGAAGAAACGAAATATAGGAAATCAACGGTAGATGTTGACACAAGTTCCTGAAAATACTGGTCAGACAAAAATTTGATACCGTTCTGGTCAAGGAAGACAAGAGAGGGGAAACGCTTGATAATTCCCGAGATTTGCGGGAATAACACAGCGAAGTCAAGGTTAGTATAATTTATCTTGACTATTTCTCTATCCACAGCATCTTTCAACTGAGGTTGTTCATCCAATAAGTCCTGACAAGAACTTAAGAGCAGTTCATACTTGTCGTGGTCATATTCGTTCAACCAAAGATAAACGTGTTTTCCGCGACTAACAATATCTGACAGCATACCGTTTATCTGCTGCAATATTCGGATTGGGCTACCTGCCACGCCCTTTTGGTCACGCCCAGTTCCTGCGAACAGGTCGAAGATACAGATATGTTGGTAGGGACTCATCACAAAGACGGGGAGCCACTCTTTTGTGTAAGCCTCGAATATCTCCAGTTTTGTTATTGTTCCTTCATCAAAAGGATGTCTATGTAAATCCATATTTTATATAGCAACTACACCTTTGATTCTTGTCTCAACAAATCCTGAGCTTTAACTCACAGATTTTCAGAGTACATTCTGTTATTTGGGACAAAGTTACAAACTTTTTTGCGGAAACTCGCAAATCTCTCCAACATTTAACAATTATATTCACTTATATTTCATTATTCAGGCTTTTCCGCATTCTTTTCCTGATATTCTATCGTCTATTCTGACGCTGTATGATCGATCTGAACTAACTGCAACTTGCATTATTCCAACCTACATTTTTCACCAAGTTGCTACATGTTATCGAACGCATTAACTGAGGTAATACTTAAGTAATGGAACAAACCAAACATCTTTTCAGTACGAAATCATGCCAGAAATAACAACGCATATCAGTTTTTGGAAAAAAGCATAGAAATTCTGAAAGGATTATCTTACAGAAGGAACATTTTTAGATACACAATATAGAAAATTTCTTCAATGAGGTTGTCAGGTTGTCAAAACGCCGATGTACAAAGGGTTTGCAACCTCTGACAACCTCTTGAGGTTGACAGAGGTTGTCAGAACTTGTCTATACAAATCTGGACTTCGTAGTTATTTTCTCAAAATATCAAAATTTGGAAGTGTTTCTGATGGTGCATTTTTCATCAAACATGTCATCTATGGTTGATAAACACGTCATTTACGAGTCATAAACACGTCATTTACGAGTGACAAACGCGTCATTTACGGGTGATAAACATATTGTTTAGCGTTGAAAATACATAAAAATAGAGGTCATTTCTTGCAGATTTAGCAATAAAACCGTATTTTTGCAGAAAAAACAAAAGGATGATACTGAGATACGACGTACTGGTCATAGGTGGCGGACATGCGGGCTGTGAGGCAGCTTGCGCTTCTGCACGCATGGGCGCAAATACCTGTTTGGTGACGATGGACATGAACAAGATAGCCCAGATGTCGTGCAATCCTGCTGTCGGCGGTATCGCTAAAGGCCAGATAGTCAGAGAGATAGACGCACTTGGCGGACAGATGGGTATTGTCACCGACCTGACAAGTATTCAGATGCGAATGCTCAACCGCTCGAAAGGACCGGCCATGTGGAGTCCCCGAGCTCAATGCGATCGCGAGAAGTTTATCAAGACTTGGCGCGAACGATTGGACCTTACCGACAACCTTGACATCTGGCAAGACCAGGCAGAAGAACTGCTGGTGGAAAACGGCGAAGTCATCGGTGTAAGAACCATCTGGGGCATCACTCTCAAGGCCAAAGCAGTTATCATTACAGCAGGAACTTTCCTGAATGGACTCATGCACATCGGAAGGAAGATGGTGGCAGGAGGACGCATTGCGGAGCCAGCCGCCGGAAAGCTGACTGAGAGCATCACTCGACACGGCATCACGTCGGCAAGAATGAAAACAGGAACACCCGTAAGAATCGACCGCCGATCGGTACATTTTGAGGATGCGGAAATACAACCCGGAGAAAATCCCCACTATGGATTCTCTTATCTGGACCTACCCAGAACTTCTAAGCAACTGCCGTGCTGGACACTCAACACCAACGCAGAAGTACATGAGATACTGAGAAATGGGCTGGAAGATTCACCTCTTTATAATGGTCAGATCAACAGTATAGGTCCGCGCTACTGCCCATCAATAGAAACCAAATTAGTCACGTTCCCCGACCGTGACAGTCACCCGCTGTTCTTGGAACCAGAAGGAGAAAACACCAACGAAATGTATCTCAACGGCTTCTCATCGAGCATGCCTGCTGACATACAGATTGAAGCACTCAAGAGAATACCAGCATTGCGCGATGTGAAAGTGTACCGACCCGGCTACGCGATAGAATACGACTTCTTTGATCCCACACAGCTATACCATACGTTGGAATCGAAAATTATTAAAGGTCTGTTCTTTGCGGGACAAGTAAACGGAACCACAGGCTACGAAGAGGCAGCAGGACAAGGATTGGTAGCAGGTGTCAACGCAGCCTTAACAGTTCAGTATGACGCGACCGTGTCTCGCAGAACGAAACCCGGGGAAGGGTTCATCATGAAAAGAGACGAATCATATATTGGCGTTCTCATCGATGATTTAGTAACGAAAGGTGTAGACGAACCCTACCGCATGTTCACTTCGAGGGCGGAATACAGAATCCTTTTGAGGCAGGACAATGCCGACGAGCGACTCACCGAACGAGCTTACGAACTGGGCATCGCCACAAGAGAAAGATATGATTGGTGGCTCAAGAAGAAAGATAACATCGAAAGAATCATCCATTTCTGCAAAAATGCACCAATCAGAACAAATAATGTAAACAGTGCCTTAGAAGCTTTAGGCACCACTCCCCTGCGAGCTGGATGCAAGGCTTCTGACTTAATCGGTAGACCACAAATTACGCTGAAGATTCTTTCCGAGCTGGTACCAGGTCTGAAAGAGGTAATGCAGACGAACGACAACCGGCAAGAAGAAACCATCGAGGCAGCAGAAGTGCTCATGAAATATAGCGGATATATCGAGCGAGAGCGTGAGATAGCATCCAAGATGCGACGACTCGAAGATATAAAGATTCGCGGCCACTTCGACTACGACTCATTGCAATCACTCTCTACAGAATGCCGACAGAAGCTCAATCGTATCAATCCGGAAACGCTGGCGCAGGCAAGCAGGATTCCAGGTGTATCTCCGAGCGATATCAATGTTCTGCTCGTATTGATGGGAAGATAAAGAAATCACCTGATAAACGACTGCAAACACTAATGTTTCACATGAAACAATAAAATCAGGAACCATTGAAAATCAATGAATTAACAAATAAAATAGTATTAGAAATGAATAACAAAGTATTGATGGAAAATCTACGAAGCATTCCGGATTTTCCAGTAAAAGGAATCAATTTCAGAGACGTGACCACCTTGTTTAAGAATCACGAATGCGTAGAGATCATGCTCCACGAACTTTACGAGATTTACAAGGACAAAGGTATCACAAAAATCGTAGGTATAGAAAGTCGAGGATTCATCATGGCATCAGCACTCGCCGTAAAATTAGGTGCAGGAATCGTACTTTGCAGAAAACCCGGCAAACTTCCAGCAGAGACGATTCAGGAAAGCTACACCAAAGAATATGGAACAGATACGATAGAAATACACAAAGATGCCATCAATGAAAACGACGTAGTTCTACTGCATGATGATCTCCTGGCAACAGGAGGAACCATGAAAGCAGCTTACAATCTTGTAAAGAAGTTTAACCCCAAATCAATCTACGTCAACTTTATCATTGAAATTACTGATGAAGGCTTGCACGGAAGAGACGCTTTTGAGAAAGGAACAGACATCACGACGCTCATTAAAGTATAGGCAGAGTTTCACGTGAAACACGGAAAGAATAAATCTTGATGAGAGAATGACGAAAGAAGAGAACGAAAAACGATTAGCGAAACTGAAGAACATCGTTCTGAATTTGCCAGAAAAACCTGGTAGCTACCAATATTACGACCAGGAAGGAACCATCATATATGTAGGCAAAGCAAAGAACTTAAAAAATCGCGTTTCTTCATACTTCCACAAGGAGGTGGACAGATACAAAACAAAGGTATTGGTCAGCAAAATTTGGGACATCACTTATACCGTAGTTAATAGCGAAGAAGATGCACTTCTACTGGAAAACAGCCTAATCAAAAAATACAAGCCGAAGTACAACATTCTCCTCAAAGACGGAAAGACATACCCAAGCATTTGTGTTACCAAAGAATATCTTCCGAGAATCTTTAAAACGAGAAACATCAACAAGAAGTTCGGAACTTACTATGGGCCCTACAGTCACATAGGAAGCATGTACGCCGTGCTTGAGCTCATCAAAGATCTATACCACCCACGTACCTGCCATACACCTATCACAGAAGAAGGCATCAAGAAAGGGAAATACAGACCCTGTCTTGATTATCACATCCACAATTGTGCAGGCCCATGCATAGGAAAACAATCATGGGACGACTATCAAAACAACATTAACCAAGCACGGGAAATACTGAAAGGCAAGTCAAGAGAGGTACAAAAAATGCTCTTTCAGCAGATGCAAAAAGCTGCTGAAGAACTCAGGTTCGAGGATGCCGAGATACTGAAAAGGAGGTATTTGGCACTTGAAAACTACATGTCGAAAAGCGAAGTCGTGAGCCATGTTGTAGACAACGTAGACGTCTTCTCGATGACCAACGATGAACGTGTAGCGTACATTAATTTTATGCACGTCACCAATGGTAGCATCAACCAAGCGATGACTTTTGAGTTTAAGAAAAAACTGGATGAGAGCGATGAGGAAATACTGTCATTAGGCATCATCCAGATTCGAGAACAAGTGGGCAGCAACGCGAAGGAAATCATTGTTCCCTTCGATTTGGAAACAGGAATCAAGGATGTAACCATCACAGTACCTCAGCGAGGAGATAAAAAGTCGTTGCTCGAACTGTCGGAGATGAACGGTAAGCAGTATAAATTCGACAGACTGAAGCAAGCCGAAAAGCTCAATCCAGAACAGAAACAAACGCGATTGATGAAGGAACTTCAAAACGCTCTGAAACTTCCCAAAATGCCTTATCAGATTGAATGTTTCGACAACTCAAACATTTCCGGAACGGATGCAGTTGCTGGATGTGTCGTATTTAAAGCGCTGAAACCATCGAAAAAAGACTATCGAAAATACAACATCAAGACCGTAGAAGGACCTGACGACTATGCCTCGATGCAGGAAGTGGTTCGTAGACGTTACAGCAGGATGATAGAAGAAGACACCCCCCTACCCGACCTCATCATTACTGATGGCGGACGCGGTCAGATGGAAGTAGTTAGACAAGTGATTGAAGACGAACTCCACCTAAACATCCCTATTGCGGGTTTGGCGAAAGACGACCGTCACCGCACCAATGAATTGCTTTTCGGATTCCCGCCTGTCGTCATCGGCATGAAGACCGATTCAGAACTTTTTCATATACTCACACGTATTCAGGATGAGGTGCATCGCTATGCAATCACATTTCATCGAGATAAGCGTTCTAAGCGCGCTTTACACTCCGAGCTGAACAATATCAAGGGAATTGGAGAGAAAACGCGTGAGACGCTCTTAAAACGCCTGAAAACGATCAAGAACATTCGCGAAGCAAACCTGGAAATATTAGAAGAGATTCTTGGACCATCAAAAGCAAATCTGGTTTACACTCACTTCCATCAACAAGATGTAACACCAGACAGATCGTCGTGATGACGTTCAGACCACGAAATCATCCAGATATGGTCGTAGTTCGCTGAATTAAGAAATCCGATTGTAAGGTTTTATTACTTTTGAGAATTTACAAACACCTGTTTTACAGAGGGTTACAGCATTAAACACAAAATAGAAAGACAAAAATAAGACAATATTTTGAAGTTAGCTTATCCAAAGGACGAGAATTCTACAAAACTGAAAAGTTACAGTAAAATAAAAATTTAAAATCGTTTTATATTATTAACAAAAGAAGAAAAATAAAATGAGAGCAGTCATACAACGTGTAACAAGTGCATCAGTCAGCATTGAGGGGCAGAAAAAGTCATCAATAGGAAATGGCTTCTTGATTTTGTTAGGAGTTGAAGCGAACGACACGAAAGAGGATGTAGAGTGGTTGGCTCGAAAGATTTCGACGCTTCGTGTTTTCGACGACGATGCAGGCGTCATGAACCGCAGCATCCTCGACGTTGGCGGCGATGCGTTAGTGGTGAGCCAGTTCACACTATATGCCAGTTACAAGAAAGGCAACCGCCCCTCTTGGCTTCGGGCAGCCCGGCACGAAATCTCCATTCCTCTCTACGAAGAGTTCTGCAAGGAGCTCTCTACCCTACTCGGCAAACCAGTCGGTACAGGTGAGTTTGGGGCGAACATGCAGGTGGAACTGGTGAACGACGGACCTGTTACAATCTGTATGGACACAAAGAACAAAGAGTAATCAACAAAAAATGAAAAAAGGCAAACGAATCAAGAAACTGAACGACGACTGGGGGTTCCTGATGATCGTAGTAGTATGGCTTCTAAGCAAAATATTCGACCTATAGGTCAAAATTGAAGGCAAAGAAAATCAAGGAGTTATAGAACCTGACACCAGCAATACGGGTTAATGAGCCTCTAACCAGTTGATGCCCCATCCGCAGTCGGCTACGAGGGGAACACGGAGCTGATAGGCATTCTGCATTTCTTGGAGGACGATCTCCTCTACCCTACCCTTCTCCTCAGGATAAACCGAGAAGTTGAGTTCGTCGTGCACTTGAAGGATCATCTTTGAGCGTATACCTTCGTCTTTGAACCGCTTGAAGATGCGTATCATAGCCACCTTGATGATGTCGGCTGCCGAGCCTTGTATGGGTGCATTGATGGCATTGCGCTCAGCAAAGTTGCGCACCGTAGCATTCCGTGAGTTGATGTCGGGCAGATAGCGTCGGCGGTGGAAGAAAGTCTCAGCATAGCCCTGGGTGCGGGCCATCTCCTTCGATGTCTCCATATATTCGTGTACCTTGGGGAAAGCCTCGAAATAGCCGTCGATGAGCTGTTTGGCCTCTTCGCGCGAGATGTCAAGACGCTCGGCTAAGCCGAAGACGGTGATGCCGTAGATAATACCGAAATTGGCGCGTTTGGCCTTCGTGCGCTCATCGCGACTCACCTCCCCTACCCCTTTCTTATAGATATTGGCGGCAGTGGCTGCATGGATGTCATAGCCTTCGCGGAAGGCCTGTATCATGTTCTCGTCGCCAGAGAGGTGAGCCATCACGCGCAGCTCAATCTGCGAGTAGTCGGCCGAGAAGAAGAGACAACCGGGTTCAGGGATGAAAGCCTTTCTAATTTCCTTTCCATCCTCGCCTCTGACGGGGATGTTCTGCAGGTTGGGATCGGACGAAGAGAGCCGTCCCGTGGCCGTGACGGTCTGGTTGAACGACGTATGGATATGCCCTGTGCGTGGATTGATGAGCTTGGGCAGCGCATCGACGTAGGTACCCAAGAGCTTCTTCAGACCGCGATGGGCCAGGATGTCCTCGATGATCTCGCTCTTCCCCTTGAGCTGTTGCAGCACCTCCTCACTCGTGACGTACTGTCCGGTCTTTGTCTTCTTCGGCTTGTCCACGATTTTCATCTTTCCGAAGAGGATTTCGCCCACCTGCTTGGGCGAGGCGATGTTGAATTCCTCGTCTGCCAACTGGTAGATACGCTGCTCCAGCTCGTTCATGCGGGCGGTGAAGATGGCCGATGTCTCCTTCAGTGAGTCGGTGTCGAGACAGACGCCGTTCAGCTCCATATCGGCCAGCACATTGACCAGAGGCATCTCTATTTCGTAGAACAGCTGCTCCACGTTCTTCTCCTTGAGCATCGGCAAGAGTATATTTTTCAGTTGCAGCGTGATGTCGGCATCCTCGCAAGCATATTCGTAGACCTGCTCCGGCGCGAGGTCGCGCATCGACCGCTGCCCTTTCCCCTTCGGACCGATAAGTTCATCGATGTGTATGGTCTTATAGCCTAAGAGCGTTTCGGCCATATAGTCCATGTTGTGGCGCAGTTCGGGCTGGATGAGATAGTGGGCAATCATGGTGTCCCACAGGTCGCCGGCCAGCGTGATGTGGTAGCTGCGCAACACCTCTAAGTCGTATTTGATGTTCTGGCCGATCTTCAGGATGTGCTCGTTTTCGTAGAACGGGCGGAAGATGTCTACCATCTGCTGAGCTTTTTCGCGGTCTGCAGGAATGGCCACATACCAGGCTTCGTGTTCCTTGATGGCGAAGCTCAGACCCACCAGCTCGGCATCTATCGGATTGGTAGAGGTGGTTTCGGTGTCCATGCTCACGGCCTCTGCCGCCAGGAGTTGCTGGAGGAGCGCCTGCGCATCGGCTTCGTGTTCGATGAGGTGGTACGAGGTACGAGATGCGAGGTACGAGGTACGAGGAGTGAGAGGCGACTGCGCTACTACCGCATTCTCAACCCCCGGGGCTTCTTCGGCAAAAAGGCCGAAGAGGTCGGGCTGCTGGAGCTTTGCTGTATTTTCACTCCTCGCTCCTCGCATTCCCGAACTTCGTTCGCCTACCCGTAGCCTTTCATCTTTCTTCGAAAGAAACTTGTTGAGGAGCGTCTTGAACTCCAGTTCGTTGAACTGTCGGGTCAGCTCCTCCTCGTTGGGCTTGCCTACTTTCATCTCATCGAGGTTGAAGTCTATGGGTACATCGGTGCGGATAGTGGCGAGGAATTTCGACATCTTGATGTCATCAACGGCTGTTTCCACTTTCTCGCGCAGCTTTCCCTTGATCAGGTCGGTATGTTCCAGCATATTTTCCACCGTTCCGAACTGTGCAATCAGTTTAGCAGCAGTCTTCTCCCCCACCCCAGGACAACCAGGAAAGTTATCGGCTGAGTCGCCCATCAGGGCCAGCAGGTCGATGACCTGACTGGTGTTCTCGATGCCATATTTCTCGCAGACAGCCTTCGCATCCATCGTTTCGTAGCCTCCGCCGTGTCGTGGACGATAGATGAAGACGTTGTCGCCCACCAGCTGACCATAGTCTTTGTCAGGGGTAAGCATAAAGACGGAAGCGGAAGCCCCTGAGGCTATCTTCTTGGCCACTGTTCCGATGACATCATCGGCCTCGAATCCATCAACTTGCAGGATAGGGATATTCATTGCTTTGAGAATATCTTTAATAATAGGTACGCTCGCGTGAATATCCTCGGGCGTTGCTTCGCGCTGAGCTTTGTAGGCGGGGAAAGCCTCCGAACGGAAAGTAGGCCCATGCGGGTCGAAGCCAACGGCCAGATGCGTGGGTTTTTCTTTTTCGAGCACCTCGTGGAGCGTATTGCAAAATCCTAAGATGGCCGACGTGTTGAGTCCCTTAGAGTTGATTCTTGGATTCTTGATGAAAGCGTAATAAGCACGGTAAATAAGTGCGTATGCGTCTAAAAGAAATACCTTTTCCATATAATATTCTATAAAATTGCGTTCAAAATTACAAAAAGTTTTTCATAAATCGCAGAAAATCCGTAAATTTGTCACAAAATTCAACAACAATGGATTATCTATCTTGTATTACTGAGCCGATTAAGGCCGAATTAGGACAGTTTATATATCTCTTCAATGAGTCGCTCACCCACGATGATGGTTTGTTGGGGGCGGCCCTGCAGCATATCCGCAATCAGGGCGGCAAGCGTATGCGCCCGATGCTCATCCTGCTGATGGCGAAAAACCTGGGTCAGGTGAACGATCGGACACTGGATGCAGCTGTCGGTTTGGAACTGCTTCATACTGCTTCTCTTGTTCACGACGACGTTGTAGACGAAAGTAAGGAGCGACGAGGACAGTCCTCGGTGAACGCTGTATTTGATAACAAGGTGGCTGTTTTGGTGGGCGACTATGTGCTGAGCACCTCTTTGCTGAGCGTGAGCAGAACAAGCAGTGAGGTGATCGTGAGAGAGATTTCAGAATTGGGTAGGGCTCTGGCCAAAGGTGAAATCCTTCAGCTGACCAATATCCAGAATCAGGAAATATCAGAAGAGGTCTATTATCAGGTCATCAAGCAAAAGACAGCAGCACTCTTCGAATCGTGTGCTGCCGTAGGAGCCCTGTCGGTGGATGCTAATGAAGCGGAATTAGAGGCCGCCCGGAATTTCGGAAGAAACATCGGTATGATCTTCCAGATACGCGACGATATCTTCGACTATTTCGACTCTAAGGAAATAGGCAAGCCCACAGGCAACGATATGGCTGAAGGCAAGCTGACGCTGCCCGTCATCTTCGCCCTCAAGAATAATCCCTTCGAATCGATGACCACACTGGCCAAGAAAGTAAAGGCAGGCACCATCAACAGCGACGAGATAGCTGTGCTCGTGGAATATGCCAAGAAGTACGGCGGCATAGAATATGCTGAACAAGTGATGCAGGACATTGCGCAAGAGGCCCGGCAGTATATCATCGACTACGTGAGCAACAGCCGTCTCCGCCAATCGTTTGATGCCTATCTGGAGTATGTCATTCGCCGCAACAAATAAAAGCCTCCCCGGGGAGGCTTTTATCTGAACTCCTGAACTTCTTTAGAAGAACTTTACTTCTTGTCCTTCAAGTTCGGAGAGCAGCATATTAGCCAGTCGGCTTGTACCAAGTCGGAACCACTTGTTGGTGAGCCATTTCTCACCCAGCACCTCCTTCACAATCGTGTAGTAAGTCAAGGCATCCATTACGCTGTTGATACCACCAGCAGGCTTGAAACCAATCTGAATGCCCGTTTCCTCGTAATATTCCTTGATGGCTTGGCACATCACGTAGGCCGCCTCCGGAGTGGCTGCGGGCTTCTCCTTGCCCGTCGATGTCTTGATATAGTCGGCTCCGGCATACATCGAGAGGATACTGGCTTTCTTGATGTCGGAGGCATTGCGCAGGCATCCTGTTTCCAGAATCACCTTCATCGCCACATTCTCGCCACACGTCTGCTTCAGTTCGTTAATGTCGTCGCAGACACCTTCGTAGTCGCCCGAGAGGAACTTTCCAACGGGCATCACGATGTCTATCTCCGTAGCTCCGTCTTTCACGGCCAAAGCCGTTTCAGCCACCTTTACCTCTATCAGCGCTTGCGATGAGGGGAAGCTACCGCTCACACAAGCTATCTCTACACCATCAACCTCCAGTGTGTCGCTGACAATCTTGGCGAAGCAGGGATACACGCAAATGGTGGCCACATGGGGTAGGGCAGGGTAGTCGTTGTCAAACTGGTTAACCTTTTCGGTAAAGGCGAGTACGCTCTCTTCCGAGTCTGTGGTCTTCAGCGTGGTCAGCTCGATGCTGCCGAAGAGGAAGCGCTTCACCTCCATCGTGTCGTTCTCCGGCACCTTCTCCGCAATCATCTTCTTTACGACCTCAGCCACTTGGGCATCGTCAACCTCACAGTTATACTTCTCCAAAGCCTGTTCGTACTTGCTTTTCAGCGGTGCGTGGCGATGGATGGTCTCCGTTTCGTGGTGTGCGTGCTCATGATCATGCTCATGACCGCAGCAGCAATTCTTTTCTTCCATCATATGATTCTGTTTATGTTCTATACTTCGTTATTCTCCATTCTTCATATTCCCCGCCCCGGGGAGGGGTTAGGGGTGGGGGCCTTCATTTTTCTTACTCCCCCCATATTCCCCGCCCCTCTTAGGGGAGGGGTTAGGGGTGGGGTCCTTCATTTAATTCTAAAGATGCGGAACCCCCATGCTTTCCATTGTTTTGGCTATCCAATCCTCGTCGATGGCCTTGCCGCCTTCCGTCTGTTGGGCAGTAGCAGCAAACTCCTTGATCAGCGAGGGGAAGTCGGCATACTCTTTCGTGATGCTTTCCAGGTCAGCCGGTGTTGCCTCGTTCATGGCTACCGCAAAGGGCTTGTAGGCCTCCAAAGCCTTCTTGAACTGCTCTTTCCATTGGTCAGTAGTCCAGGCAGCGCCTTCTGCCTTTGCCTTCGCAACGATGTCGGCCAGCGAAGCCGGTTGCTCTTCTACAGCTACTTCTTCAGCTACCTGCTCCGCTGGGGTACTCTCAGGGGCTGCCTGTGTAGCTGGTTTGTTGTCGCACGACGCCATGAGCAATGCTGTTCCAATGGCGAAACTAAATACTACCTTTTTCATTGTCTTAAAGTTTTTTAGTGTTATGATTATTGTTCACATCTCATCGGACAGTCCTAAGTCATCCTCTGGGTATCCGATTGCCCGACGGATTTTCATGAAGTCGGGCTGGCGCAGGATTTCCAAGACGGGATACTTGTAGTAGTAGAAGCTGTCGTTCACCATGCTCTCCACAGACTGCTTGCCTGAAATCATCTGTCGCTCCTCCTCGTCCATGTTCTTGATCATGTCCGTCAGCTTGTCTATCACCTCAATGAATGGTTTTTTCACCTTCATATACAATACGATCCTTATTGATTCTGCTTGCAAATATACTTCTTTTTCAACGAAAGACAAAACTTTATGCACTTTATTTGCGAAATAACGTTCATTTTGCCCGTCCTTCTGCATTTTTTACGAATGAGAATTTCTACGGAGACAAGGAGTTAAGGAGGGTTCCCCGCTCTGCATCTCAGTAGCGAATTTCCTTCTATTAGCTGAGAAAATTTTCATAAATCTATAATTTTCCCCTCATTTCTTTTGCCGATTCAGTTAATTTGTTTAACTTTGCAACCGCTTGGGGGAGAAATCCCGAGTTACAGATGCAATAGCTTATTATTTCGCACTTACCGAAAAGACCTCGGAAATCTGTTTTGGAATAGTTCGATTTAAAAAGCATGAGGGTTTACCAAAATGTTTTGGTCTTCCTCACAACCAGTAGCTATGCACACGCCGTTGGCGTGGAGCATTCTTATATGGTTGTAGGGGTTCCAATTCCGAGGTCTGCCCCTCAGGTAAGTGCATAAGGATGGCCACGCCATTCTTTGCGTCCCTACGGTAGCAAGCGGCAAGCCGATTACTTTGTGCCCTGACCATTGCATCCTCTTTCAACATACTGCAAACGAATTAGAGCAACAAATTTAATGTTTAACAATTTTAAAATTACAGTTATGAAGAAAAAGGATTTTCTTTGGAGCTTGCTGGCCATTGTAATGGCAGCAACGCTTAGTGTAGGATTCACGGCATGTGGCGAGGATGACCCTGATCCAGAACTGACAGTATCGCCAGAAAAACTTGACTTTGGAGTGAATGCTGACAGCAAATCTTTCAGTATTACCAGCAATGTTGGCTGGACGGTTGTGAGTAATAAGGAGTGGATAACTGTTAACCAGCCTTCAGGAAGTGACAACGGGTCTGTCTATGTTGACGTGGAGAAGAATGAAGATTTTAGCGAACGTTCGGGCAGGATTACCATCACAGCTTCAAAAGGTGGCATCATTCGTTATGTTGACGTGAAGCAGTCTGGCATAGAGGCGAAACTGGAGGTTTCTCCGACAACTCCACAGTTACTCAGCGAGAAGGGAAGTACTGTTACCCTTACAGTAACAGCAACAGGCAAATGGAGTCTTTCTGGATGTCCTGACTGGTTGCATACATCAGCTACAGATGGTGTTGGCAACACAAGTATTGTACTAACCGCATTAAGTGCCAACGACATGTCTGATGAGGACAGGCAGGCAACACTCACATTTACTTCCAATGGAATGACGGCAACAGCTGTTGTCTCTCAAAAAGCAGGTTGTCCTCCTGGTCTTCGTGTTGAAACGTCAAACATGACAATAATGAGCGATGGGTTTGCCTGTGACTTAACATTTGGTCCCAACACCAAAGGTTACAGAGAAGCATTCTTTACAGAGGCAGCCGTACAAACCATGACAGACAAGGACATCTATAACAAACTGATGGAAAAGACCGAATACAGCGGAAGTATTGACTATACGTTCCTTCCAGATTGGGTAGACTCCAATACCAGTCTTGTTTATTGTGTTGCTGCATACGGTAATGAGAGCAATAGCGACGGCTCACACAAATATGGTCCTATAACCATTGAGCGGATTACTACTAAAGCAAAGACCATTTATGATGACATGTATCTTACGTCTTCTTACAATAGTTCGCGTTGGACTGTAACAGCGGCAAGACAAGGAAGCTATGGGCAACGCTGTGATGAATACTATTACCTTGCCGCTGAGGATGATGTAGCTGAACTATTTTATTTCTTCGCTGGATATTATACCTACGCACTACTTGCCCATCTGGAGTTTAAGCCGATGATTGAAGCAGACCGCAATGCAAATTATCTGAACGGTCCACAAAACCTGAATTTTCAACGCAGCGGAAATAAATTCTTCTGTACTACTTGGGGGATAGATCGTGATACTAAGGAGTTCTCCGCAGAATTAAGTTGGTTATATCGCGACTTGTCATCATCTTCTGCACGCGAAACAAATAGGGTGAAGTCAAGTCCTGCTGATTGGAACAAGCCACACCGTCGGCCTACACAGGAAGAGATAAACAAGATGCGCAATTCACTAACTGTAATAAAGGTCAGTAAATAGGGTAATACAATAATGAGGATTTTAACCAATTGTTGTTATTTTAAGCAAACCGCATCGCTTTTGTTATGCGGTTTGCTTCCCTACTTGTGCTTAGCACAACAGCGTAGTTTTCCTGATGTTACGAAGATAGCCAAAACTTTTGTGCGTGACAATACAAGTATGTCGGAGATGTCAGATATGACGCTGAAATTGTCCTCCTCTGTTATATCATCAGACAATGAACTTAGTGCAAACAAAGAGGCTTATTACATATTCGCATCAGCATCAGATGGAGCAGGATTCGTTATTGTTTCTGGTGACAAACGAATGCCTGAAATATTAGCCTATTCGGATCAGAATCGGTTTGATATAGACAGAATGCCACCAAGTGTTAGATATTGGCTAGATTGCTATGTAGAAGAATTCTTGTCTTTTGATGGTAATGAAACTTCGGATGCAAAGCAATTGTCATCTGTAACCCCCAGTGGTGTAGCACCGTTACTCGATAACACTATTTGGGGGCAAGGCGACCCGTATAACAGAAATTGTCCATCGGTTAGAAACGAGAGGTGTGTAACTGGCTGTGTGGCCACAGCTATGGCACAGGTGATGAAGTTTCATAAATATCCGGCTAATGGAAAAGGGACTGTCAACTATTACACTGAGACCAACAATATTCACCTACAGAAAGACTTTAGCATGGTGCAGTTCTACTGGGATAAAATGTTGGATAACTATAAGATAAGTTTCTCATCGGAGGAAGCTGATGCCGTTGCGGAATTGATGTATGCATGTGGAACATCTGTTAAGATGGACTACTGCACAAGCGACCAGGGAGGTAGTGGTGCTTACCAGTACGACTTAATTCCTGCTTTTGTGGAAAACTTCAGCTATGATGACGATGCAGCGTTCATGATTCGAAGTCATTGCTCTATAGAAGACTGGCATAATATCCTTGTAAACGAACTAAATGCCGGGCGTCCCGTAAACTACGCAGGAAGCAGCACAAGAGATGGCGGACATTCCTTTGTTCTTGACGGATATAGAGTGAGCGAAGGGAACAACTATCCTGATTACCATGTCAACTGGGGATGGAATGGGAGTTGCGATGGGTACTATAAAATAGCCGACCTTCATCCTTCCGAGGATGGTCAGTATACCACATACGCAGGCTTTAACAATAGTCAGCAAATGACAATAGGCATTAAACCGGAAGATGGTATCAATGAAGGAGTCGTGTATCTATGCACCCCCAATTTGTATACTTCTGCTTCAACGTCAAAAGCCGGCAGCAACATTAAAGTTTACACGGCATCCTGCGCGAATTGTTCCTATAAGCCTTTTAACGAAACATTAAGTGTTGCACTTATTTCTATAGATAATGATTATGAGACAATTGTTGGAGAATACCAAGTGAAAGCACTCAGTTATCTTCAGGAGCAGAATAACATAAGCATAGACATTTCGCTACCATCATCTTTGCCAGATGGCCAATATACGATACAACTACGTTCTAAGCAATCCGGAAGGGGCGATTATCAACAGGTTATATCGAAGCAATATCCTCAACTTACAATTTCGTCCACTGGCAGCGTGACACCAGACGGGGTAATGGAAGCAATGCTGGGTTGTTCAGAGTTGGAATTGGTAAGTGAAACCGCACCATCATTGATAAGTTTGAACATCTATGAACTCCAGAACCTGCAGGAATCTCCGTTTATAGGTGATCTCAGAATGATATTGGCCGACAAATCGGGAAAGCAATTATGCGCCTTTGGCGATTCTATCCAGCCTGGTGAACTTAGCACCTTTGAGGTTCAAGAAGCACCTTTGAAGATACAAGGTCAACTTGAAGGAGAATGGTCAGACGGAGATTACAAAGTGTATGTGGGGGCAAGACAGATAAACACTTCAAAATATGTATATCTCTCTTTTTATGATATTTCACAACCAAATATGGAATATCATGAGTTAAGTCTCAATGCTCAAATCAAAGACGGGCAATTAATAATAAATGGTAAGACATATGTGATTTCACCAACATCAATAAATCAAATGGATGCAGACGACATGAAAGGTAAAGACGATACCATAAACATATATCGTTTGGATGGACGTTATATTGGAGGCAAGAATGCTAAAACTTTACCATCAGGCATCTACATTATGCGCCAAGGGAAACAAACTCGAAAAATGATTATCAGATAGTTTATGCGAAGATTTCTATCCATTATTTGTCTGTTTCTTGGAACACACTCTATTGCCAGCAATCCCCCTGAGAGTAAGACTCGGTACTACCGTCACGAAGTGAATGTCAGTATTGGAGGTGTGGGAGTACGTTCTGATTGGAGCAACGACTATGAACGTTCTGTGATGAATCAGTTCGGTTTAGTCGCAGGTAAATATGGCGAAAGTCATGGGCCTGGCACAGGAATCTATTACGAATGGGATGATGGCCCCGACTTGGGAAATGAAAACGCATTGAAGGCTGTCAGCTATTACTATCATTTCAATCACCGAATAGCTGTAGGTGGACTCTTTGGCGGTTGCCGTGTCAAAGATTGGCTTGGCTACCCCAAAGTCTATACCAAAGACTATATGCCGGGAGAGATTCAAAAGACGGGCTATACTGACGTGAAAGGAACGTCGCTATATCTGATGCCC
>FLNY01004581.1_pt1 | contig 24368 bp, 16 predicted proteins | sample 1140381 | NCBI WGS metagenome assembly FLNY01 (sample SAMEA3878172, study PRJEB12797) | bioreactor metagenome | biome: Moose rumen | place: Sweden | collected 2011-10
CCTGCCAACGATTCAAAAACTTTTGCGCTAATGATAGGAACGTTTGCGCCATTTTTCTGGATGCTTTTATTTCAACGCGAAGAAGTCGGCGTCATTCGTGCGGCAATTCCCATAAACTACGAAAAAGAAAAAATTTTAGCCGGAATAAAAAATTTCGTAATGACAAGCTTAAAACAATTTAAAGCTGAAAATCGATTTTAAGCCGCCTTCAAAAACTTTTTGATATAAAGTATCGTACAAGTTGCTGAAAGTGGCTTGTCGGCAATTTTAGCGCGTTTCATGGGCATAATTTTAGCTGAAATAAAAAATTTCGTAATGACAAGCTTAAAACAATTTAAAGCAGAAAATTGAATTTAAGCCGCCTTCAAAAACTTTTTAATATAAAGTATCGTAAAAGTTGCTGAAAGTGGCTTGTCGGCAATTTTAGCGCGTTTCACGGGCTTTATTTTTGCCAAAATAAAAAATTTCGTCTTAACCGGATTGAAACAAATTAAAGCCGAAAATTGAATTTAAGCCGCCTTTAAAAACTTTTTGATATAAAGGTATCGTACAAGTTGCTGAAAGGGGATTGTCGGCAATTTTAGCGCGTTTCACGGGCTTTATTTTTTTATGCAACCAAAAAACCGCAACCTGCGATTTGCAAGTTACGGCTTTTTTATTTGTAGGGGAAAAAAATTTTTTATACGAGACCTTGAGCAGTCATAGCCTCTGCAACTTTCTTGAAACCTGCGATATTTGCGCCCATAACCAAGTTATCAGCGTCACCAAATTCTTCGGCGTTTGCCTTTGCATTTTGGTAGATATTTTTCATAATATCTTTAAGTTTGTTATCGACTTCTTCAAAAGTCCAATGCAAACGTTCGGAATTTTGGCTCATTTCAAGTGCTGAAACTGCAACGCCGCCAGCGTTTGCCGCCTTTGCAGGAGCAAACAAAACTTTATTTTTGAGGAAGTAGTCAATCGCCTCAAGTGTGGAAGGCATATTTGCGCCTTCGCCAACAACTTTACAGCCGTTATCGACAAGTTTTTTAGCAGATTCTAAATCAATTTCACTTTGTGTTGCACAAGGAAGAGCAATATCGCATTTAACGTCCCAAACGCCGCGGCAACCTTCGTGATATTCTGCATTTGGATGAATATTTTCATATTCGTAAATTCTGCCGCGATCCACTTCTTTAATTCTTTTAACAGTAACAAAATCAATACCGTTGGGGTCGTAAATGTAGCCGTCAGAATCGGAACAAGTAACAACTTTTGCGCCGAATTCTTGAGCTTTTTGAATTGCATAAGTTGCAACATTGCCCGCGCCGCTGATAACAACGGTTTTATCTTTCAAGCTGATATTTTTAGCGTCAAGCATATTTTTGACAAAATACAAAAGTCCATAACCGGTAGCCTCTGTACGCGCCAAAGAACCGCCGTAAGTTAAACCTTTGCCGGTTAAAACCGCGCTGTCATAAGCATCACGAATGCGCTTGTACTGTCCAAACAAATAACCAATTTCACGTCCGCCAACGCCAATATCGCCCGCCGGTACGTCAACATGAGGTCCAATGTGTCTGTAAAGTTCAGTCATAAAAGCTTGGCAAAATCTCATAACTTCATTATCAGATTTGCCTTTGGGGTCGAAATCAGAACCGCCTTTGCCGCCGCCAATCGGTAAACCTGTCAAAGAATTTTTGAAAACCTGCTCAAACGCCAAGAACTTCAAAATGCTAAGGTTTACGCTGGGATGAAAGCGAAGTCCGCCTTTGTACGGTCCAATAGCAGAGTTCATTTGTACACGATAACCGCGGTTAACTTGAGTTTCGCCCTTGTCGTCCTGCCACGCAACACGGAAACTAATAACTCTTTCCGGTTCCACAATTCGCTCTAACAATTTCTGCGCCTTGTACTGTGGATTTTTTTCAAGGAACGGAACAATCGAAGTTAAAACTTCCTTAACCGTGTTTTGAAATTCAATTTGGTCGGGGTCACGCTTTTTAATCAAATTCAGAATATCTTCAACGTAAGTTTGCATTTCAGACATTTTTTAAATCCTCCTTTACTTCAAAGAATTTTAACACAATATAATTTTTTTGTATACCACCTTTCAAAAAGTACACTGTATACATATTTAGGGGCTAAGGGCTAGAGTATGTTTACAAAGAAAGAAGTTGGTGCGCGTTAGACGCCCGCCGCACTCCGTTTTTTTAATAAAGAAAAGCCGCCTTGTTAAATTTTAAAACTTTGTAAACAATTCCTAGTGATTAGGGATTAAAGACACTGGCTTTTTTTATTTTCCAAAAGTAGTATAATTAATTTTCAACAGAAAGGCAGGAACTTTATAAAAATTGGAAAATTCATATGTTGCCGGTATATGCTTGTTGTTGTAAGTATGAGTTTTTGTATAAATGGTTGAATTTAGGAGATTAAAATGCAAAAAATTTTAATTGTTGACGATGAAATTATAATGCAAAAAATAGCGTCGAAAATCCTTTCAAAAGAATATGAAGTAATTTGTGCGTCGTCGGGCGAAGAGGCGATTGAACTTTTTGAAAATGAAAAACCCGATATGGTTTTATCAGATTTACTGATGCCGGAAATGGACGGCTACAAGCTACACAGAATCTTACAAGAAAAAAGTTCAAATTCTGTACCGATAATGTTTATGACGGCTGATGAAAGCGATGAGAGCGAAAGTCACGGCTTTGAAATTGGCGCGGCTGATTATATTCGTAAACCTTTAAAGGCAGATATTTTATTGCGGCGCGTTGCAAATATTTTGGACAATCTTGATAAAATTCAGGATTTAAAACAGGCGGCTGAAGTTGACCCAATGACGGGCTTGCTAAATAAAATTGCGGCAACACGTGAACTTGAAAAAATCTGCGCGACGGCGAACGGCGCGTTAATAATGCTGGATTTAGACAGCTTTAAACTTGTCAACGATATTTACGGACACCCGCAGGGCGATAAAATTTTAATTAAATTTGCCGAACTGCTGAAAAATATTACCCGTGAATCAGATTTACTGGGCAGGATGGGCGGCGATGAATTCATTGCTTTTTGCCACGATATAAAATCTGAAGAAATTATCGCCGAAAAAACTAAATATCTAAATGAAAAACTTTTTGAGGCTGCCAAAATTTTTATGGGCGAAAAATTTAATATTCCGCTCGGCGTTTCTGTCGGCGCAATTTTTGTACCAAATTTCGGTACTGATTTTCAAACGCTTTATAAAAAAATGGATAAGGCACTTTACAAAGTCAAGCAAAACGGCAAGCACGGCTACAGCATTTACAGCGAAGAAGAAAATTTTGGCGCGCAGGAAAATTTTTCTGATATAAATCAAATTTTGGGCGAAAGAGTCACTCCGCACGGCGCGTACTTTTTGGAATTGGAACAATTTAAATTAATTTATCGTGAAATGTTCAGAATTATTACCGCGTACAAAAAAGACTGCCAATTTGTAACTTTGACAGTCAATACAGAAAATGAATCAATCCTTGAGGAATTGGGCGAACTTTTGAAAAATAATTTGCGCGTCAGTGATTGTATTACTCAAGGCGGCAAGAATAAATTTTTTATACTTTTGCCGGAAACTAAATCTGCAGAAATTCAATATATGATAATGAAACTTTCGGCGAAAATTAAAGCCACAAAAAATCTTTCACAGTATAAAATTTCTTTCGATTCAAAAAGTTTATAGTAATTTGACGGCGCAAATTTCCGGCGTCTTTTTTTATTGAACCGGTTTATATTTCGGCGGATTAGAAAAAGTTTTTTCAAATTCAACAATTTTTTGACGCCATTTATTTTTTTCGGCGGCAACAGCTGTATCTTGCAAACTTTTCAATTTGTTAAGTACACTTTTGCTCCAACTCTGCGCGGCGTCAAATTTTTTTACCAAAATTAATTTTTTCCACAATTTTTTTATATCGTCCATTATGCAGTAAATATCACCGTCAGTGTTATTTCTGTCTTGATAATTTTTGAACGTATTTAAATATAAATCTGCCGCTAAATCGTACTCTGCAATATTTATAAGCGTGCTTGCCAAAAAAATTTTGTTCACAATTTCTTTATTCTCAAGGCGGCTTGATTCCAAAATTTTACAGAAATTATTTACTTGCGCGGGAATTTTATCAACATTGCCGGTATTTCTCAAAACATAAATTGAATTTTCCATAGCGTGAAGGGTTACATCTGCAACTGCGCCGAAAAATTTTATGCTTAAATCCAGTGCCTCTTGATTAAGTTTCAACGCCTCTGAATTTTCTTGTTTAGCCAAAACTTGCGCTAAATTTTGTTTAGACTTTATTAATTTTTCAACAGTACCCATATCAAATTTTTCTTCAAGCATTTTTTCAAGCACGGCTGATTGTTTACGCAAAAATTCTGCCCTTTGAGTTGAATCAAAAATTTCTCTTCCAAAAAAATTAAACTCAATGAAAGTTGCGTCTGCCATATCTGAAAATTTCTGCGCGAGTTCCAATTCAAAATTTTCGTCAAGCTTTTTGGTAATAATTTCAAACATTTCACGGCGCACTTCAAACAACTTTGAATAATTATCTGTATCGTAGTAATAACTTGCAAGATTTTCCAGCATTTCAATCAAGCGCAGGGCGTCAACAGAATTTTTCTTAAACAGGTTAATTTTTTCTTCAATGAGTTGTAGCCTTTGCGTTTGAATTTCAAGTTTTTTATCTTCGTCGTCCGTAGCGTCAAAAATTTCTTCCATGAGTTTAAGGCGTTCGTCAATCGATTCAGCCGGGGTATTTTCCAAAATTCCCTGCATAATTTCTAACTTTTGATTTTCCCAATAAGAAATTTTTTCATTGCAATTTAATTCCGGATGGTTAAAATTTTCGCCGTATTCGTTTATTTTGTTGAGGCAGTACAATAAATTTTCGACGGCGTCCAATGTTTCACGAGAATTTTTGCCGAATATGGAAATTTTCTTTTGAAGGTTATTTTCATACAGTGGAATAATTTTTTTACAAGTTGAAAGGGCGTCTTCAGCCATTCCCAATTTTTCAAGAGTGATTGCCAAATTAAAAGTTGGTGCTGCAAGTTCCAAGCTGTCATCGCCGCAAATATCCCTGTACAATTTCAATAAATTTTGATACAGAATTTTTTTGCGCTCAGGGTTTTCAAGTTTTCCAATTTCCATATTTAAAAAATTCATTGCACTCAAAAGTTTTTGATAGTCTTTTTTTCTTTGGCGAATTTCAATAATTTTTTCAAGCAAATTAATTTTTCTATCGCTGTTCAAACTTTCATTCCAAAAAGCTAAACTTTCCATAGCGTCTAAACTTTCTTCAGACTCCACGCCGTAAACGCGCTTGCAAATTCCCAAAATTCTTTCGCGCAGTTCAATTTTGCGCGTTTTTGAAGGAACTATACCCGCTAATTTTTTCAGCGGCTCAATCAATTTTGATTCATCGTTGTAAAAAAATTTTTCGCTTGCCGTGACTGCTGATTCATACATTTCTAAAGATTTTTGTTCGTCGCCGAGTTTGCGCAAAGTAAAAGCAATTACAAGCATTGCCTCAATTATAAAATCCTGCGCATTAAGCTGAAGAAATTTTTTGTGCGCAGATTCTGCCAATTCCAACGCCTCTTTGTGGCGTTCTTGATTGTTTTTAATTTTTGCAAGTACCAATTCAAAATAAGCGTAGGGTAAATCTGACGGCGCACAAATTTTTTTAACCTTGCCGAAAAATGAAGTTGCAATTTCTTCCGCAAGAAAATTTTGTACGCCGCTTGCACTTGAAAAATTATTTTCGTACTGCCGCTGCAATTCTGCCGCGCTGTCAGTAAGTCTCACAATTATATCTGCCCATAAACTAAAATTTGCCGATTCAAATTTTTTAAAATAATTATTGGCTTGATTGACAGTATGGCGAATTACAAATTTATTTTCCTGCTTGTACTTTAAAATCAAAATTTCCTGAACAGTTTCATCAAATTTGAAATTATCTTCAGCCGAATTATCGTCCTTGTCAATCAGCCGCACGAACGAAAAATTTTTAATCATATTGTACGCCGTTTCATTGAAGGCGGGGATTATGCTAAATGCAATTTCGTCCGTCCAAATTTTTAACGCACAAAGATATTTTATCATTTCCCTAATTCCCGTATCGTCCATACATTCAATCAGATTGACTACGATTTTTCCCACGCGATTTTGAAAACTTTCATTTTTCGGCGCAAAATCTGAAATTTTCGGCTCGTGATATTTATCTTTCTTTTTAAGAAGGCGGTATTGTTCGGCGCAAAGTTCAAGGTACAATGGATAACCGCGCGTCAATTTCGTTATCTGATAGCAAAGAATTTTTTGTTTAGTTGGAAGACCGCGATTTTGCAAAAATTTTAGCGAAACTGTATCATCGAAAGGCTTTAATTCCTGCCGAATAATTTTTGAATTTAAATCTTCAGAGAAATTTAATTTGTCACGCCCGCCTAAAACCCAAATTACATTTTGAATTTCTTGCAGAAGTCCAACGCCTTCATCTTTCAGCCACCAATCCGGCTCGGGGTGTTCTTTAGTTTTGCGCCCTTTGAGAATTAAAATTTCATAACTGTCCAAAATTATCACTGCGCGACGATTATTTTTCAGCGTCGAATAATTTAAATCCTGTGCAAAAAGTTCAATCAATTTATCTTCCAATTCGTTTTCATCTTGAATATTTTCGGCGTTAGATTTAAGCAAAGTTATAGTGTCGCGCAGATATTGCCGGTAAGCTGCCTTTTCGTCATTGAGTTCAAAATTTTTGACGCACCAGCCGTAAATTTTATCAAGCCACGCAATTATATCTGACTGATTTTTTTGAACGAAATCTGCCGCCGCAAATGCTATTGGAATTGCGCCCGCCGTCCCTGCAACAGTAAAAGCCGCCGAAGTTAAACCAACAATATTTGAAACGCCGGGATAATCGCTGAGAAAAGATTTTTGTTTTGGCGGAAAAGTATTTTCGCCGGTATTTTTTTCATAAAGATAACAGCCCATTTCAAAAAGCGGAAATTCAAAGCCCGCTTGACTAAGCCGCCGCGCCAATTTTTTCAGTACATTTTTAACAATTACAATACTGTCAAAATCGTGGTAAACATATTCAACGCCGCTAATCCTGTTTGCAGGCTCCAACAAATTTTTCAAAAAAGCAGTTTTGCCAATTCCGGGTACGCCCGTATAATAAAAAATTTTACTTTCGCCCTCGCGCAGATTTTCACATTGAGTTTTGAAATTTTGAATTAAATCTTCCCTGCCGATAAAAACTCTTTTTAAAATTGTCATATCTTCAATCACTCCTTTTTTGTTATAATATAAAAAGTCTTTTAAACAATCAATACAGCGCGCAGTTTGACAAGGGCGCGGCAATTCCATATAATTTACAGGAATTTTTTTATTAAGATAAAGGGAGGTCGGTTTAAGTAAATGAATTATCAGGAGTTGATATTTAAATTACAAAAATTTTGGGCTGATAAAGGTTGCATAATAGCCGAGCCTTACGACGTGGAAAAAGGCGCGGGTACAATGAATCCTTTTACATTTCTGCGCGTTTTGGGTCCCGAGCCGTGGAATGTTGTTTATATTGAACCTTCGCGCCGCCCTGCAGATGGGCGTTACGGCGATAATCCCAACCGTTTATACCAACATCATCAAATTCAGCTGATTATGAAACCTTCGCCGGATAATATTCAAGAATTGTATCTGGAAAGTTTGGCGGCTATTGGCTTAGAAAAAGAAAAACACGATATACGCTTTGTTGAGGATAACTGGGAGTCTCCAACTTTAGGCGCGTGGGGCTTGGGCTGGGAAGTTTGGCTGGACGGTATGGAAATTACGCAGTTTACATATTTTCAGCAAGTAGGCAGTCAAGATATTAAACCGACCGCAGTTGAAATAACTTACGGGCTTGAACGTTTGGCAATGTATATTCAAGGCGTCGAAAATGTTTATGACGTGGAATGGGGCAACGGTATTACTTACGGCGACGTTTTCCACCAAAACGAATTTGAACAATCAAGTTACGCCTTTGATATTTCTGACGAAAAACTTTTGTTTGATTTATTTGAGAAGTACGAGGCGGAGGCAGTGCGCGTTATAAAATTGGGATTTGTACACCCTGCCTACGATTATGTTTTGAAATGTTCACATACATTTAATTTGTTGGACGCACGCGGCGCAATTTCTGTAAGCGAGCGCACGGCTTTTATCGGGCGCGTTCGTAAACTTGCAAGAATGTGCGCTGAAGAATATTTAAAGCAACGTGAAAAATTCGGTTATCCTTTACTGAAAAAATCTGCGGAGGTGAGCGCGTAATGTCAAAAAATTTATTGTTGGAAATTGGAACTGAAGAAATTCCCGCGCACGTTATGCCGCCAATTTTAAATCAGTTGAAAGATTTAGCCGAAAAAAATTTAAATGAATCCAGAATAGAATTTAGTGAAGTTTATACTTTTGGAACGCCGCGCAGGCTTGCATTGTTTGTAAAAGATTTAGCAGAAAATCAAGCCGACGTTGAGGAAGAAAAACGCGGACCTTCCACAAAAATTGCACTTGACGCGGCAGGAAATTATACAAAGGCGGCGTTGGGATTTGCACGCGGGCAAAAAGTTAATCCGGAAAATTTAATTACGAAAGACGGCTACATTTACGCGGTTATTCACGAAAAAGGAAAAGCCGCCGCTGAAATTTTACAAACGCTTTTACCGAAAATTATTTGTGATTTAAGTTTTCCAAACAATATGCACTGGGGCAATTTGGATTTTAAATTTATTCGCCCGTTGCGCTGGATTGTTGCACTTTTCGGCAAGGAAATTATTCCCTTTGAAGTTGCCAATGTTAAAAGCGGCAAAACTTCACGCGGACACAGAACTTTAAGCAACGGCGATTTTGAAATTAATTCTGCCGATGATTATCTTTATGACTGCGAAGAACATTTTGTAATTGCCGACCAGAATCAACGCCGCGCAATGATTGTTGAACAAATTGAACAAGTTGCAACCGAACGCGGCGGCAAGGCTGAAATTTCCGACGAACTTTTGGAAGAAGTTTTATATCTTGTCGAATATCCTACAGCTTTAAGCGGAAACTTTGAAACAAAATATTTGAACTTGCCGCCGGAGGCAGTTATAACGCCAATGAGGGATCATCAAAGATATTTTCCCGTAAAAACTGCCGAAGGAAAATTAATGCCAATTTTTATCACTGTAAGAAATGGCGGCAAAGATTATCTTGACATTGTACAACACGGCAACGAAAGAGTTTTGAAGGCTCGCCTTGAGGACGCGCAATTCTTTTTCAACGAAGACAGAAAGAAAACCCTTGCACAGCACAGAGAAAAACTTAAAACCGTCGTATTTCAAGAAGGGCTCGGCTCTGTTTATGAAAAAACTGAACGCCTTGTAAAACTTTCAGACAAAATTTGCGAATTGCTCGGCGATAAAATTTCTGAAACTGATAAACAAAATGTTTTGCGCGCGGCTGAACTTTCAAAGGCAGATTTAGTAACGGGAATGGTTACCGAATTTACCGAATTGCAGGGAGTTATGGGCAGGGAATACGCCAAACTTGACGGCGAAAATATCGAAGTTGCAGCGGCGATTGATGAACATTATATGCCGCGTTTTGCGGGCGATTCACAGCCTAAAACCACCGCCGGAAAAATTTTAAGCCTTGCAGATAAAATCGATAACCTTGTATCAACTTTCAGTCGCGGGCTAATTCCTACCGGTTCTCAAGACCCCTTTGCTTTAAGGCGTCAAGCGTTGGGAATTGTAAATTTGCTGAACGAGGCGCACTGGACAATTTCAATCAGCAAAATTGTTGAACTTGCAATGGATTTACTGAAAGTTACTGACAGCGTCGGACGTGAAAAAATTCAAAATGACGTTGCAGAATTTATGAAACTGCGCGTTAAAAATGTTTTGTCAAATTCGGCGCGCTATGATGTCATTGACGCGGTTATAGAAAATGTTGACGATATTTACAATGTAACTTTGAAGGCGGCGGCACTTGAAAACTTTTTGCAGACGCCGGACGCCGTTAAAAATATTCAATCTTTTGTGCGCGTTTTTAATCTTGCAAAAAAAGCTGATTCTGCAAATGTCAATGAAAATTTGATAAAACTTGAGGCGGAGCAAAAATTGTATCAAGCATTCAACGCGGTAAAAGTTGTAGCCGGTGAACTTATTAATAAAAAAGATTTTAACGGCGTACTTGACGCACTCAAAAAAATTTCCGCGCCTATTGATTCATTTTTTGATTCGGTTATGGTAATGGACGAAAATTTGGAAATTAGAAATAATCGCCTTGCACTTTTAAAATCGATTGATAATCTTCTTGCCGAAATTGCCGACTTCAGCAAACTTGTTATTTAAGGGCTAAGGGCTAGGAAATAAGGACTAAGGAAATAAAAAAAATTCTTAACCTTTAATCCTTAATCCTTAATCCTTAAAAAAGCAGGAATGTTTGGCTGAAGTGTCGAATTGCAAAGTTAAAGAAAACGTGGGAGACTGAAAAGGAAGATATACATGAGTAAAAGCAAAGCTCCATATATCGGAGAAAACTCTCCACTAAACCAAATAGCGGCGTATTTCAGCGCGTTGCAAAGTTCAGCGGAGGAATATCTTTTTGTCGTCGATTTAGATTCCAAAATGATTTTACTTTCAGATAATTTCATGAAGGACTTCGATTTTCCCTCGAATGTAGTTGACGACTTCGACAATTTAATAATGCCGTTCATCTATCATGACGACCGCGAAATTTTTGAAGAGGCGATGAAGGATATTTGGACAGAAGATAAGGGAAAAACTGTCAAATGTGAATTTCGTCTCTTGCACAGTAACGGCGAATACGGCTGGGTTAGTCTTAGTATGACTGTTGGCGGCGATGATTTTGACGATCGCCCCGAAGTTTTGTGCGGCGTCATTAAAAGACTTGATGAAATTGCGCGCGCAGATTATGTAACCGGGCTTTTAAGGCGCAGTGTTTTTTATTCTGATTTACAAAAAGATTTAGATAATCCCGGCGCACGCGGCGTAGTTATTATCATTGCGCTTGATAATTTTAACGTCATTACCGAAACTTACGGACACAAATTCGGCGATTCGGCACTTCGTCAAATTGCCCAAAATATCACAAATGTTTTGCCGCCGGATATTCGCCTGTACAAACTTGACGGTTATACTTTTGGACTTTTTATGCCTGACGCTATGCCGGAAGAAGTTGAAATTATTTTTGCAAGTGTTCAACTTTGCATGCGTGAAATTCGCAACGTCGAAGATACAATTTATTGTACGGCGTCAGCAGGCGCGGCTTTTTATCCCAATGACGCAAAAGACGTTACAACTTTAATGCGTTATGCTGAAGTTGCGCTTGAAATTGCCCGCCAAAAAGGACGCGACCAAATTGCTTTCTTTGAAAAGGAAACTTACGATCGCTGGCGTTATGATATTGGTATGCAAAATCTTATGCAAAACTGTATAGCGCGTGGCTGTGAAGATTTTTTCCTTTGCTATCAGCCGCAAGTTGACGCAAAAGACGGCAAACTTTTGGGCGCAGAGGCTCTTTTACGCTGGTATGATAATGACGGCAGTATAGTTGCGCCTATGCAATTTATTCCCATGCTTGAAAAATCCCGTATGATTATTCCCGTCGGACACTGGATTATTGAAAATGCCGTTATCGTGGCGAAAAAATGGCAAAAGTATATTCCAAATTTCCAAATGAGTATCAATATTTCGCTGTACCAACTTGAAGAAAGAATGTTTTTCCCGTTCGTTGAAGATTGTATTGCGCGTCATCAAATTGATCCGAGTACTTTGGTTTTTGAACTTACTGAAAGTCATAATATTTACGATTGGGATTTTGTCAATCAGCAATTTTCCGCCTTCCATGATTTAGGAATTAAAATTGCTATTGACGATTTCGGCACGGGCTATGCAAATATCGGTTTCCTCAAAAATTTTAAATGTGATATTGTAAAAATTGACAGAATGTTTGTTGAGGATTTAAGACACAGCGAATTTAACAGAAATATTTTGAAATATGCAATTATGCTTTGTCATTCAATCGGTATGGAAGTTGTAATTGAAGGCGTCGAAAAAGAAGACGAATATTTATTCGTGCGCGATGAATGCAAAGTGGATCAAATTCAAGGCTTTTATTTTGGTTATCCCGAAATGGAAGATGTTTTTGAAAAACGCTTAAAAAAATAAAGTTGACAAAAATTTATTCAAGTGTTAGTATAGGCGGCGTTATAGGGGTATCGCCAAGTTGGTAAGGCACCAGACTCTGAATCTGGCATTTCGTTGGTTCGAGTCCAGCTACCCCTGCCAATAGAATTTCATTACAGTTGATATAAAAAGCCGGCAGTTTTGAATTGTCGGCGATTTTTCGTATATGGGGAATTTAAAGACTAAAGAATAAAGCCTAAAGACTAGGGGATAAGAAATTGAAATTGGAAGAAATTTTATCAGAGGCGATAAAATTAAAGGCGTCAGATATTCATTTGACAGTTGGACAAAAAATTTTTATTCGCACGGCGGGCGAACTTGTCCAATTCGGCGAAATTTTAACCGGCGCAGATTTTGAAAAAATTTTGGCTGAACTTGTACCGCCACGCCTGCGCGAAGAACTCAATAAAAATTTGGCTGTCGATTTTTCCTACAAAAAATTTTCGCACAGATTTAGAATCAATGTTTACTATCAAAGAAATTTTCCAGCCGTTGCAATTCGCCTAATCGCCGAAAAAATTCCTACACTTGAAGAAATTGGCGCGCCTAAGGCGTTGAAAAAATTTCTAACTGCCACGCAAGGTTTAATTTTAGTTACAGGGCGCACAGGCTCCGGTAAATCTACGACTATTGCCGCCTTCCTCAATGAACTTTGCAAAATTCGCCCGTGTCATTTGTTGACGCTTGAAGATCCAATAGAATTTGAATACGATACAAAAAATTCTTTTGTCAGTCAACGTGAACTCGGACAAGATTTTTTGAATTTTGCAGACGCGGTAAGAGTTGCACTGCGCGAAATGCCGGACGTATTGTTAATTGGCGAAATTAGGGACGCAGAAACAATGCACGCGGCGTTGGAGGCATCGGCGGCAGGAGTTTTAGTTTTGGCAACACTTCATACAAAATCGGCGGCTGAAACTGCAATGCGCGTTGAAACAATGTTTCCACTTGTGCAACGTGACGCAATACGGGATTTATTCGCAGATGAATTTTCGGCGATAATTTCACAGCAACTTTTAAAAAATTCAAAGGGCGAAAGAGTTTGTGCGGCTGAAGTTTTAATCGCTAATCCGGCGGCGCGTTCCTTAATTCGGCAAGGAAAATATGTGCAACTGCCAAATGTAATGCTTAGCAACCAAGCGGCGGGAATGCAAACAATGGATTTAGCGTTAAAGGCAAAAGGCATAAGGCAGTAGGCAAGAGGCAGTAGTTTAAGATTTTATAAAAAATCGAATTTAAGCCGCCTTCAAAATGTTTTTGGTATAAAGTATCGTGAAAGAGTTCAAAGGCGCGCTGTAGGCAATTTTAGGGCGTTTTTTGGGCAAATTTTTAATCCCAAAATAAAAATTAGGAGCAAAATTTTGAAAAAATTTAAATACAAAGGCTATGATGAAAATTCCGTCGCACAAATTGGAACGCTTGAGATTGAGGCAAAATTAAAAAAATCAAAATTAAGGCAGGGTTAAAAAGTTTTTAGTATAAAAATCGTAAAAATTTTTGAAGGCGCGCTGTAGGCAATTTTAGCGCGTTTTTTGGGCAAATTTTTAATCCCAAAATAAAAATTAGGAGCAGGATTTTGAAAAAATTTAAATACAAAGGCTATGATGAAAATTCCGTCGCACAAGTTGGAACGCTTGAGGCTGAAAATTACGCGGAGGCTTATGCAGTTTTACAATTTCAAGGCGTCAAAGTTGTAAGTCTTACACCGGAGCGCGTCAGCATTTTTAAATTATTTGAAGAATTTTTTTTGAAGTACAAACTCGGCGGGCGTTGGTGTTCAGTATTTTTTAGAGAATTAAGCGTAATGTTGGGCGTTATGACTTTGCACGATTCACTTCAAACATTGGCGCGGGCGTCTGCAGGACACATTTCAGAAAAAATTTTAAAAAATTTGGTTGAAACGATTGAAGGCGGCGAAACTTTCAGCGCGGCACTTCGCAGGTACGAAATTATTTTTGGCAGTGATTCAATTCAATCTGTAGAAATTGGCGAGGCAAGCGGCAGGTTACAGGAAGTTACAACGCGGCTTGCCGGACAACTTGAAAGAAATTACGCCACCAACAGAAAAGTTCGCTCCGCAATGTATTACCCGCTGGTTGTACTTTTGGCGGCGTTCGTGGCGGCAGTTGTTATGATAAATATAACCTTGCCGGTTTTTGAATCATTTTACGGCGCGGCGGGAAACAAATTGCCGCTGATAACTTCAATTTTTTTAAGCACAGGAAGATTTTTATCAGAGCATTTATTTTTAATTTCTGTTATAATTTTGGCGGTGATAATTTTATTGCTGTCAGCTTACAGAGAAATTGAAGAATTTAAATTTTTTTGCGACACTTTAAAATTAAAAGTAAAAATCCTGCGCGAAATTGAATTAAGAAATTTATTCAGCAGGTTAGGATTTTTGCTTGAAAGTGGCGTAACATTGGACGCGGCAATAAATTTAAGTGCGGCGTCGAGTTCAAATTTAAAAATGCAACGCCTGCTTGAAAAAATAAAAATTTCAGTGGAGGCGGGCGAACAATTCGGCGCAACTTTAAAAAAAGTTTTGAAAGATTTATCGCCGCTGTATTTGGGCTTAATCGTAACAGGAGAATCAAGCGGAAATATTGTAGAAATGCTCAGGCAGTGTGAATCAATGGCAGATTTTGAAATTGAAGAAATTTTGCGGGCGTTGCCTGCAAAGGCTGAAGTTTACGGCACATTAACGGCGGGCGTAATTGTCGGCGCGTTAGTTTTTTCAATTATTTTGCCGATTTTAAATATGACAGATTTACTTTGAAAATCGCCGCTATATTTGGGATTAATCGTAACAGGAGAATCAAGCGGAAATATTGTAGAAATGCTCAGGCAATGTGAATCAATGGCAGATTTTGAAATTGAAGAAATTTTGCGGGCGTTGCCTGCAAAGGCTGAAGTTTACGGTACATTAACGGCGGGCGTAATTGTCGGCGCGTTAGTTTTTTCAATAATTTTGCCAATTTTAAATATGACAGATTTACTTTGAAAGGAAAATTTTAATGAAGTTAAAAATTTTTGCAAATTATGCGGTTAAAAGGGATTTCTCTATTGATATAAATTTAGCAAGCGCGTTAGCCGGTGTAAATTAAATGATTCATTTGAAAAACGTATCGAAAATTTATGAAAAAAACGGAGTAGTAGCTCTTGACAACGTGACCATTGACATTGAACGCGGCGAATTTGTTTTTATAGTTGGAACTTCCGGCAGTGGAAAATCAACGCTGATGAAACTTTTAATGCATGAAGAAATACCGACTGTTGGTGAAGTTTTTGTAGACGGGCGCGACGTTGTAAGACTTTCAAGAAAGGAAGTACCATATTTGCGGCGCGGCTTAGGAGTAATTTTTCAAGATTATCGACTTTTGGAAGATAAAACTGTTTATGAAAATGTAGCATTTGCAATGCAAGTTATTGAGGCACCGAGCAAGATTATTCAGCGTAGCGTTAATGCAGTTTTGGATATTGTAGGACTGCGCGAAAAATCAAAAAGTTTTCCGGACCAACTTTCCGGCGGTGAACAACAGCGCGTAGCAATAGCGCGGGCGATTGTCAACGATCCAAAAATTGTTATTGCAGACGAGCCGACGGGAAATTTAGACCCCGCCACAACGTGGGATATTATGGATATTTTTTTGAGAATTAACACGGCGGGTACAACAATAGTAATGGCAACGCACGATAAAGATATTGTAAATCGACTGAAAAAGCGCGTAATTGCGATTGAGAGCGGCAAAATTATTCGTGACCAAGTTAGGGGACGCTATGGAAAATGAACTTTCAAACAATCGAATATTACCTTCGTGAAGCATTTCTATCAATGATAAGAAAACGCTGGATGACTTTTGCGTCAATCGGAACAGTTGCAGTTTCGCTGTTTGTGCTTGGCGTGTTTTTAATTTTGGTAATGAATATGACGAAAATGGCGGCGTCTTTAGAAAGTCAAGTTCAAATTTCGGCGTATTTAATCGACGGCTTGACGCCGGAAAATCGAAAAGAAATTGAGCGAATGACAAAAGATTTAGCAAGCGTTACAAAAATTGAATACGTGACAAAAGAACAAGCACTGCAAATTTTAAAGTCAAGACTCGGCGACCAGAAAAAAATTTTAGACGCACTGGGCGATTCTAATCCCCTGCCAAATTATTTTTTGGTAACTGTAAAAACTGCGCAAGACGTTAAAAAAACTGCGGCGGCAATAGCTGATTTATACGGCGTAGAGGAAGTAAAATATGGACAAGACGTGGCGGCGAATTTGTTTGATTTAACGCATCTTGTAAGAGTTTTTGGCATTGCTTTAATGGTTATTTTGGCTATTGCAACAATTTTCATAATTTCAAATACAATTCGGCTAACAGTATTTGCGCGGCGAAAAGAAATTGCTATAATGAAATACGTCGGGGCGACAGATTCATTTATACGTTGGCCTTTCGTACTTGAGGGGATTTTATTGGGATTTATCGGCGGCGGGATTAGCGCAATAATTTTAAGAAGTTTTTATTCGGCAATGGTAAAAAAAATTTACGCCACGCTTGCATTTTTGCCGCTGATTGAACAATATCCTTTTATAAATTATTTAACATTTGGGCTGATAATTTCGGGAATGCTGATAGGAATTTTGGGCAGTACTGTTTCACTTAAAAAATTTTTGGAAGTATAAATAAAGACTAAGGGATAAAGTATAAAGACTAGGGGCTGTTGAAAAAAGCCGCAAAAAATCAATCTAACGGGGCTTTTCTTTGATTTTAATATAAAAGTACCCTTGAGCTTAGAAAGGCGCGCCTACGTGGCTCTCAGACGCATTTATGAGCTTATCTGCATTAAAATTTATTCACGTCAAAAATTATTTTTTCAACACGCTCTAGGGATTTTTCACTAATTCCCCTATTCCTTAATCTTTAGTCTTTAAAACAGAGGTACAAACTGTGAAAAAAATTTTATTTTTGACGCTGGCAATTACAGCGGCAGGATTTATGAGCGGCGCGGCGTCGATTCAACAAATGGAAAATCAAAAGGCGCAATACGAAAACGCGGCGGAAACTGCGCGACTACGTTCAGAATGGTTGCAGGGCAAAATAAATTCAGTTTCAGAAGTAAAGCGCGTTTTAGACGAAGAGGCAGCCGCGGCAGTTGCTGACTACGAACAAAAACAAAACGCCCTTAACGAAACTTTAAGCCGTATCGAAGGCAACGAATTAAAACTTTTGGAAAATGAGCGCGACTACGAAAAAAAACTTCATAGCCTTGAAAAGCGTATTCGTGATATTTACATTAACGGGCAAATTTCTTATCTTGACGTAATGTTTGGCGCGCAGGATTTCGGCGATTTTTTAACACGAATGGATTTATTAAAGCGCGTCCTTGTCAACGATTCAGAATTAGTTACTGCCGCATTAAAAAATAAATCTGAAATTGAGGCGTTGGGCGTTGAACTTGACGAAGATAAAAAACTTCAAGCCGAACAAGTGCGCCTTGCCGAAATAGCCAAAAATAAAAAACAGGAAAAAGTTGCAAATCAACAAGCCTTGATTGACAGAATGCAAAACGACAAAGAAATTTATGATCGCCAATATGACGAAATGATGGCAGCCTCAAAACAGGTTGAAAAATTAATTCAAGAAAGTAAATATCGAGCGGCGGCAGAACAAGCAGCAAGAGAACAAGCGGCGGCTGAACGTGCAGCGCGGGCTGAACGTGAAAGAATCGCACGTGCGCAAAGAGAGGCAAGACGCGCCGCCTTCCAAAATGAACGGGAAGGGGAAAAAACCGGCGGCGTTGAAGAATTTCTTTCTGAAGGTAGCGGCGAAATGATTTTTCCAATTATTGGTCCGGTAACTTCAGAATTTGGTTGGCGCACTCATCCAATTTTTGGCGGCTCCAAATTTCACAACGGTATTGATATTGGCGGTGATTACGGTATGGAAATTCACGCGGCACGAGGCGGCGTCGTTACTCATTCCGGCTGGATTGACGGCTATGGCAATACAGTTATGATTGATCACAGCGATGGGCTTGTAACTTTGTATGGGCATAATCAAAGTGTTGCTGTCAGTGTCGGACAGATTGTTAAACAGGGACAGGTTATCGCTTATTGCGGCTCCACCGGAAATTCTACCGGTCCGCACTGTCATTTTGAAGTTCGCAAAAATGGCGAGCCCGTCAGCCCTTACGATTATTTATAAAGTTAAGGGTTAAGGATTATAAAAAGGATTGTGATAAATGCTTACAGATTCATTTAGAGTTTTAGAATTTGAAAAAATTCGTGCAATGTTGAAAAACTGCGCGACAAGTAATTTTGGCAAAGAATTGGCAGGAAAAATTTTACCTTCAGAAGATGCAGAAACAGTTCAGGAAAATATTTCTTTGACAACGGAGGCAGTAAAAATTTTCGCAGTTTCCGAGCCGCCTTTTGGTGGAATTCGTGACGTCCGAGAAACACTGCAAAAAATTTCTTTGGGAAGTTCAGCGGGCGCGAGCGAACTTTCGGATATTCTTTCGACAATGTACGCAATGCGCAGCGTTAAAAAATTCTTCAAAGAAAATGAAGTTGACGCGCCTAAAATAAAATTTCGCTCAGGGCAAATTGAAATTTTGGGAAATTTGGAAAAGCAACTTGAAAACGCCCTTGACGATCACGGCGGTATTAAAGATTCAGCAAGCGCAGATTTACAAAAGATTCGCCGTGAATTAAGACTTGCACAAAGCCGCGTTAAAACTGAAATTTTTAATATTCTTCACGAGCCCGCCAAGCAAAAATATTTTCAAGACGCAATTATTACAATGCGCGGCGATAGATACGTTATTCCCGTCAAACTTGAGTACAAGGCGCAATTTCCCGGCTTAGTTCACGATCAGTCGGCAACCGGCGCAACGCTTTTTATTGAGCCAATGGCGATTGTCAATCTTAATAATGACATTCGACAGCTTGAAATTGAAGAAAAAAATGAAGTTGCAAGAATCCTGCGCGTTTTGTCTGAATCCGTGCAAAAAAATTCCAGAGAACTTTTAATTAACGTGGAAATTTTGGCTGAATTTGATTTACTTTTTGCAAAGGCAAAACTTGCACAAAAACTTGACGCAACCGAGCCAATTATTTCACAGTACACAAATTTACACGCGGCACGCCACCCGCTGATAAATCCAAAAGTTGTTGTACCGATTGATATTGAAATTGGCAACGGCTTTACAATTTTGTTAGTTACGGGACCAAATACCGGCGGTAAAACTGTTTCAATGAAAACTTTAGGACTTTTGGCGTTAATGGCGCAATGTGGCTTGTACATTCCCGCGGCATTCGGTTCTCAACTTGCAATTTACACAAATATTTTTGCTGACATTGGGGACGAACAATCCATTGAACAAAGTTTATCGACTTTTTCAGCACATATGACAAAAATTGTTGACATTCTGAAAAAAGTTCAAACAACGGATTTAGTGCTGATTGATGAAATTGGCGCGGGTACAGACCCCGATGAAGGCGCGGCACTTGCAATGGCGATTTTGGGCAGGCTTTTAAAAATTCAGTGCGCCACAATCGCTACAACTCACTATTCAGAATTGAAAACTTTTGCCTATTCGACGGCGGGTATTGAAAATGCTTGCGTTGAATTTAACGTTGAAACTTTAATGCCTACGTACAAACTTTTGATAGGAATTCCGGGCTCCAGCAACGCCTTTGAAATTAGCAAGCGGCTTGGACTTCATATGAGTTTAATTCGCAAGGCTAAAAAATTTCTCAAGCAAGATCACGCTAATTTTGAAAAAGTTTTGGCTGAACTTGAACAAAAACGTTTGATTTACGAAAAACGCAATGCCGAAATTCAAAAAACTCAAAATGCCATTGCCAAAAAAGAAAAAGAAATTGCCACCCTGCGCGACGAAATTGCAAAGTCTAAAAGTGAAATTATCAAAAAGGCGCGTGAAAAATCCGCCGAAATGGTTAAGGAAACACGCAAAGAGGCTGAAGAAATTATCGCCGCCCTCAAGGAACAATTTGACGATTCCGGCGTTAAAAAACGTCAGCAGACAATTCAAAACGCCCGTGATAAAATTCGCAACGCCGAAATTCAAACTGCTCAAGGAATTGTTGCAAATGATTCAATCGGCAACCGAATTAACAAAAAATATTTGCAAATTGGAGACACAATTTATATTCGCCCGCTTGACCAAAAGGCTACAGTTCTTTCAATCGAAAAGGACGGCAATGAATTGACAGTACAAGTTGGCGCGCTTAAAATGACGGTTAAAACTTCAGATTGTCGATTTGTCAGCCATAATTCTGAAGAAATTGTAACTGCGCCGGTTGTCAATGAAAAGCGTGGCACCATTGGAATTTTGCAAAAAGTTTCGACTGCAAGCCGAGAAATTGATATACGCGGAATGATGGTTGACGAGGCAGAGCAAGTTTGCGGAAAATTTATTGACGACGCGCAACTTGCAGGCTTAAAACAAGTTTTGATAATTCACGGCAAGGGCACGGGCGCACTTCGTCAAGGTGTTCACGAATTTTTGAGGCATTATCACGCGGTAGAAAAATTTACACTTGCAGATATTGACGAGGGTGGCGCGGGCGCGACGCTTGTAATTTTAAAATAATTTAGGCGTTAATGATTAACGGCGGGAATTTTTGAAAAATTTTTAACCGCTAAAAACTAATATCTAAAATTTTTTGAAAAAAAATTGAAAAAGCCGCCCGATTTTGTTTTTACCGGTATACTTTGAATTTCTGCAAAGTGGTAAACGCGGCTGTATACTTTAAATTGTAAAACCTTAAACGCGAAAAACCGAGCGGGCGGCGATTCTTTCTTTGCCAGGCGTTTCTTTCTTCTAAAGAAAGAAATGCCGACTTGTTAATTTTTAAAAATCTGTAAACAACTCCTAGAAATAAGGTGTTTAAATGGAAAATGTTGACATTACCGGCAAAATTAAACGCTGGCTTTTTTTGGGGATAACAATTCCTGTGATAATATCGACGGCTATTGGTTACAGCGCGTTCAAACATTATCATTCAACCGAAGAAATTCAAATTGCAGATGCAAAAGTTACCGGTACTTTAGTTTCTGCGCGAACTTTGGTTGATGGAAAAGTTAGCGAAATTCTTTTTGAAGACGGCGAAAAAGTAAAAGCCGGCGACGTAATAGCGCGGCTTGAAGTTGACGTAAGCCCGGAAGTTATCGCACAACTTGAAGATACAGTTGAACTTGCAAAACAAAATTTGGAAGATTTAAAACTTGGACAAACAGTAAAAGTTCCCGTAAAAAGAGTGCGCGTAATTCCTGCCGCGCCTTCAATTTCGTATCAATCGCCTTCAATAAGTTCATCTGCGCTTGCAAGTTTGGAAGAACGCGCTAACCGAATGAGTGAACTTTATGACATGGGCGCAGTTAGCAAAGTGCAAAGAGATGCCGCCGTTGCCGCTTATGAAAATGCAAAGGCGTCCGCCGTTTCTGAACCTGTTTACATTCAAAATGAGCCGACTTACATTGAAGAAATAGAGTACGTTGACCAATGGCAACCGACGCCCGCGCCCGTTATTCAAAACGCCGAAAACGCAATTAAACAGGCTGAACTTTCTTTGAACGTGGCGTTGCAAGAGGCACAGCAAACTGAAGTTATCGCTCCTGTAAGCGGCACGATTTATTATGCCGTTGAAATTGAAAAAGAATTGACGGCGGGTAATTCCATTGCAAAAATAGGCGACAGTAACGAACTTTGGCTGGCGGCTGAAGTTTCAGAGGAAATTTTTAACAAGGTAAATTTGGGTAAACCTGTTGACTACGTTTTGGAAGATAAAAATTTATCCGGTACTGTAATTGAAAAAATTGCGCCGAATATTCAACCGGACGCAACTAAAATTGAAAATTTGCCGGAATGGATTCCGCCTACTGCCGAAAATCCACACCCCGAATTTGAACTTGCCCAAAATGAAGAAAATCAAGTTGACGAACGCCCAAATGATAAATATATTTTAAAATTTTCATTGCCGCCGGATTTAGAATTTAAGCCAAATTCTGCAACGAATGTAAAAATAAAACTTTTTTAGAAAATAATTCACTAAAATTTGTTAATGAATAAAAATTGATAAAAAGTAGCGCGGCGTTGGCAACGCTGGCTTTTTTTATCCTCAAGGAATTTTTGAAAAGGAGCGAAAAATTATGGCGGCAGAAAATTTAAAATGGTGGCAAAAAACGATTATTTATCAAATTTACCCAAAAAGTTTTCAAGACACAACCGGCAGCGGCACGGGCGATTTAAACGGCATTACAGATCATTTGGATTATTTGAAAAAATTGGGCGTGGGAGCAATTTGGTTGACGCCAATTTATCCTTCGCCGCAAGTCGATAACGGCTATGATATTTCAGATTATACGGCGATTGATCCCGCGTACGGCACAATGAAAGATTTTGAAAATTTGGTTGCCGAAAGTAAAAAGCGCGGGATAAAAATTGTTATGGATTTAGTTTACAATCACAGCTCAGACAAGCATAAATGGTTTTTAGAATCTAAAAAAAATCGTACAAATTCAAAAGCAGACTGGTACATTTGGCGCGACGCTAAAAGCGATGGAACGCCGCCTACAAATTGGCGCGGGATTTTTGGTGGCAGTGCGTGGACGTGGTGTGAGGAACGCCAACAATATTATCTTCATACTTTTGCAAAGGAACAGCCGGATTTAAATTGGGAAAATCCTGAAGTTAGGCAAGCACTTTATGACGCGGCGAATTTTTGGCTTGATAAGGGCGTGGGCGGTTTTAGAATTGATGCAATAGTTTACATTAAAAAACCTGCGGAATTTAAAGACGGCAAGCCGGATTTAGACGGGCTTTTCAGTGTTCATGATGCCTATGCAAATACTAATGGGATTTTAGATTTTCTGCACGAATTTAAGGAAAAAGTTTTTGTAGGACACGAAATTTTTACAGTTGGCGAGGCAAATTCCGTTAAGCCTGAAGATTTAAATAAATGGGTAGGCAATGACGGCGTTTTTGATATGCTGTTTGAATTTAGCCACGTCAACATTATGTTTGCTAAGGGCGAGGCGTGGCATTATCCGGAAAATTGGAAATTGACAGATTTAAAAAGGGTACTTACTGAAAGTCAAAAGGCAACCGCGCAAAACGGCTGGTATCCAATTTATTTTGAAAATCATGACAAGCCGCGCAGTGTAAATAATTTTTTTGAGGAAGGCGCAGATAAAGTTAAAGCGGCAAAGGCACTTGGGACAATTCTTTTGACAATGCGTGGGACGCCCTTTATTTTTGAAGGGCAAGAATTGGGCTGTACAAATGTTGCGTGGGATTCTATTGAAAAGTACAATGATATTTCTTCGCACGGGCAATATCAGTTAATGTTGCAGGAAGGTTTAACAGTTTCGCAGGCTATGAAATTTGTACAAAGATTTAGCAGGGATAATGCACGAACTCCAATGCAATGGAATAATAAAAAAAATGCCGGCTTTTCGACGGGCGCGCCGTGGTTGCCGGTAAATGAAAATTATAAAACTGTAAACGCCGAAATTGAAGAAAAAAATGCTGATTCTGTTTTGGCGTGGTATAGGAAACTTTCAAAATTCCGCGCCGATAATAAAGAATTAATCAGCGGCGATTATGAGTTGTTGTTAGCTGACAGCGAAGAAATTTTTGCATTTTCGCGCAGTCTTAATGGAAAAACTTTTATAACCGCCGTAAATTTCACTTCCCAAAATGTAAATCTGCCGCCGGATTTTTCAAACAAAAAAATTGTACTCGACAGCGAATCAGACGCAGATAAAAATTTTTTAAAACCCTTTGAGGCTAGAATTTATTCAGCGAAATAAAAAATCTTGCTAGAGAGTGTTGAAAAAGTCTAAGTTAAAGAGAAATCAAGAAAATAGCCAATGAAACAAATGCAGAAAAAGTAAGCGATAGCTTTTCATAACGCATTGCTATTCTTCTGTAATTTTTCAGTCTACAAAAGAAACGCTCAATAATATTGCGCTTTTTGTACAGTTCACGGTCAAAATCATGCTTTATCTTGAAATTCAGTTTATTCGGAATGCAAATAACAGCCCCTTGATTTTGAAGATATTGGCGAATTTCAGAAGTAGAATAAGCTTTATCCGCCAGAATTTTTTTAGCCTTGAGATTGA
>FLNY01004582.1_pt1 | contig 24275 bp, 19 predicted proteins | sample 1140381 | NCBI WGS metagenome assembly FLNY01 (sample SAMEA3878172, study PRJEB12797) | bioreactor metagenome | biome: Moose rumen | place: Sweden | collected 2011-10
TAAACATACTCGCCAAAATGTAAAAAACCGGCATTGAAACAAGCGCGGCAATAGCGGGATATTTAAAAGCCTTGCCGCTATCATAGGGTAAACTTCCAACAACTTTTCCCGTCTGCCCGTTCATCATAAAAGTATACGGCTTGTCTTGATAGCGCGTGGTTAAAATCCAGACAGGTACAAGCGCGTAAATAACTTTTCCAACATCTTTGACAACGGCAGATTTTACCATTTCGACAGAATTAAAATCTTTAACCGAATTTCTCAAAACGTCTATTGCAGAATTTTCAACGCGTTTATCTGCACGCGGGGCGCATTCTTCGGCTTTAACGTCGTACTTATCGGCAAGATAACCTGTCAAATAAGCCGTGCTGAAAGGTACAAGTTCAGAATAATTGAAAGGCTCGATACTTTCCATGTACAAGTCGTCCATTTTTTTGGAGCCGTCAGCGGGAATTTTTTCAAAACTCATTTTTGCCACGCGCTGACAGTTGTACATTTTAGTTTCAGTAACAAGCATATTTCCTGAATCGTAACGGCGAATTCTTTTAGCCCTAAATTCTGCCTGCGCGTTAATTTGAGAATCGAAAAGCCAAAAAGGTACGTACATTGGCTGAATCGCCTCAACGCGGTTATTTGCCGTGAAATTGTCGGGTAAAAGATAATGACCTTTGTAAAAATTTTGGAGCGCGGCTACAGCGTCTGCCTTAGTTTTTTTGAAAGGTATGACATAATCCGGTTTAAGCTTGCCGTCGAAACGTTTTGGGATCATTGTGGGGTTGCCGCAATAAACGCACTCGGTAGCCATTGTATTTTCATCGCAAACTAATTCCGCGCCGCAACTGGAGCAAGTAAATGCTTGCAAATTTGAAATTTCGGCAGGCGTCCAATTTTCGCCCGCGCCCGCAATATCCCAATTAGATTGTTGAGCGTCAACGGCAGCGGCTGCCATTTCGTTTTGCGCTTGAAACATTTCCTCGACGGCGGCAACTTCAAATTCTGTATTGCAATATTCGCAGGTTACAGTTTTTTTGCCCGGCTGAAAACTTAACGGCGCGCCGCAATTTGGGCATTTGTAACTGACTGAAGTATTAGCCATATAAAAATACCTCCGATAATTTTAATTTTCGTCAACCGGCAACGGGGGGGGGTAGAATAATTCTCAATTAGAAATTCCAGCGTATTTTTGGGTACAAGTTTTGCAATTTTTTCAAAGTCTCCAACTTTCAAATATTTTCTTACAGTTTTTGCGCTGATAACTTCGCCGTTAAATTCCTTGCGCGGTATTTCGCAAAAATCAATTCCGTAACTCGGCAAAATATTTTTCATATTTTCGTTGTATTGACGTGTAACAGTATCTTCAGGTTCTTCGCCAACAAAACGAATATTAATTCCTAAAGTTGGAGCAATTTCACGGGCGAAAATTTCTACATCTTGCGTTGAATCAACTTGCACATTTTGCAAATTTTCTTTGTTGAAATAGCCGGAAAAAGTTTTTTGAGAAATAATAAATTGCCCGCTTGGAATAACTTCGACGTTTGGAAATTCTTTTGTACCTTCCTGCACAAGTTTTAATCTGTCTGCAAATTTAAATTCGCTTTTATCTTCCTCGACAACGAAAATATACAGCTTGTGAACTCTAGCCGCCGCACACTCAATCAAAAATTTATGACCGTTGGTAAAGGGGTTGCAATTCATAACTATTGCGCCTATTGGAAGGCGTCTTTCGCGCAGTTTTTGTTTGTAAATTTCTAAATCTTTGTTGTCGGCGAAATTGGAACTGTCGAAAAAATTTTCTTTAGGTATACCGTAACGATGAGGCGGCGGAGGCGGTGCGGGATAGTTAAACTCAAAATTTTGAAAAAAATTATTTTGAACTAGAAATTTAAAAAGCTCTATCGCTAATACCGCGTGTCCCAATTCGTTTATATGAAACATATCTGCGAAGACTTCGCCGTAATTGTGGGGTCGAAAGAAAATATTATCTAATTCAATAGACGGAATAGATATAATCGGCAGCATGTTGTTAAGATTAGCGAAAATAATATCATTATCTTTTACAGGCAAATTATTTAAATTGTAAAATAAATCTTGATACCTGCCGTTAAAAGGTTGTGATTCATTTTCTACTCTGTAAGGAAAATTATTTTCCACAAGCAATTTTTGCAAACAACTTTCTACAGTTTTATTGAATGGGACGCCAAAACCATAATATATACAATTACCTAGAAAATAAATTTTGTTCTTATATTCAGCGGGTTGATAAGCAGTAACACGTTTACCATTATGAATTTCAGTAATTCCATCGGCTTTATCATTTAACACGGCGGTTCCGTTTTCCAAAGTTTTAGCTCCGGGAACTTCTAAAAGTTTGTAAACCGTTTTGTTGTCATAGCCAAGAAAATCATATGGAGTAACAACTTCTTCATTTGGATTCATTTCAATTTTTTTTCTTATGTCATGGATATTTTTAAAACCGCCAAAAATTTCTCCTTTTAAAAGTTGTTTTTCTCTTTCAGTATTTTCCGGATTATCTTGAAGTACAGGATGAGTTACAATAAACATTTTTACTTTTGGATGAGTTTGAAGAAAATGCAATAGCGGAATTTCACCGTATGCTCTTATTAAAAATGCATTCATTAATTCCATTAAATAAACAGCATTAGGAATATTTTCTCTTTGCAAACTCAAAATAAAAATTTTATCGTAATTTTCAAGATTCAACGAAGAAAATTCTAAAAAAGCTATACCATTAATTTCACATCGAAACGAAAAATCGCAAAAATCAGCCTCAAAATTTTTAAGCAAAGAATCATATTGAATAACACTAAAACTTGGTTGAATTTCTGAAAATTTATCAAAACAAAATTGAGCATGAATTGTCCATAAAAATTGGAATTGAGAAGGTTTATATAATTTATTTACGAGAAATAGCGGTTTTTTTATTCCTAAATCTTGGCATAACTGAGGAATTGAATATCCTGTAGAAAAGCCCGCCATCAATCTAGTAAAAATATCTTCTTCTTCCATATAGATTAACCTCTGGGTTTTCCGCATTCCGCACAAAAACGCCTGCCCTTGTTGACAGTTCCGCAAGCCGAGCAAGTCCAAACGTTAGGATCCTTCGCCTCTGCTGAAGGCTTAGGCGCGCCGCAGTCTGAGCAGAATTTACCTTTGTTGACAGTGCCGCATTTTAAGCAAGTCCATTCATCGGCGGCTGAAGGTTTTGGCTTGCCGCACTCGGCGCAGAATTTACCGGTGTTGCCTTCGTGTCCGCAATGTTCACATTTCCAGCCTTCATTTTTCGGTTTATGTTGAGGTTGTCCGCAATTCGCGCAGAATTTGCCGTTATTGCCTTCGTGTCCGCAATGTTCACATTTCCAGCCCGTTTCTTGTTTAGGTTGCGGGGGCGGAGTTTGTTGCTGTTGTTGTTGAACTTGTTGCTGTTGCATTTGTTGTTGTTGAGAAAGTGCGAAAAGGTTATTTGCATTTAAGCCGCCGGCGTTTTGCGCCATATTCATACCCATAAAACCAATAGCCGCGCCTGCAGTATTACCCGCGGCAGTTTGCATGGCCGCCGCTTGTGCGTTTGTCAAGTGCGCCGCCGCCATTGCGGGATTTCTAAGCGCGCCCGTGCGTTGCATTTCTTTAATCATTGCAATATCATCTTCGTTTGCGCTGACATTTGAAACGCCGAAAGAAACAATTTGCATTCCGCGCAATTCGCCCCATTTTTTACTTAAAACTTGGTTAAGCGCGTCAGCAATTTCTGTCGTATGTGCAGGTAACGCGCTGTAGCGAATACCCATTTCAGAAATTTTTGCAAAGGCGGGTTGCAACGCCGTCATCAGTTCAGATTTAAGTTGTCTGTCAATTTCGTCGCGGCTGAAAGTATCTTTGACATTGCCGCAAACATTAGTATAAAAAAGAATTGGATTAACAATTTTGTAACTGTAGGAGCCGAAACATTTTATTGAAATGTCAACGTCAAGACCAATATTATTATCGACAACGCGGAACGGAATGGGCGTGGGCGTGCCGTATTTGTTGCCGGTAATTTCTTTTGTGTTGAAATAGTAAACGCGCTGATCTTTTCCGGTATCGCCGCCGAATGTGAAACGGTGCCCAATTTGATAAAAAATTTCTTGAATGTTGACAGCCAAATTACCGCCGGTAAAAAGTGAAGGCTCGGTGCCTCTGTCGTATTTGTATTCGCCCGGCTCTGCGATTAAGTCAACAACTTTGCCGTTTTCAACAACCATCATACATTGCCCGTTATTGACTGCGACAAGTGAACCTTGAGTAATAATGTTATCGTCGCCGGCGTTTGAACTGCCGCGTTTTGTGCGCTTGTGTCCTTTTGCAACCAAAATATCTGCACTCAAACTATCGCAATAAAAATATTCTTTCCACTGATCCCCAAGTACATTGCTAGCCGCGCTAATCGCCGCTTGTATAAATCCCATAAGTCATTTCTCCTTCAAAAAAATTTACGCAGTTTAATTCTTGAAAAGTTTTAACTATTCCTGCCTGTTTTGCGAATTGCAAAAAGTGTAGCTTAATTAGAAAATTTAAAGGTTTTTAAAAATTGACAGGGAATTTAAAATAAAAATTTTTGAAGGGAAGATTTAATTTGGAAATTACGACTGAAGAGAAAAAAATTTTGGAGCAGATTTACGGTAAGTTTATTTTTAACAGCGGATATAATCCCAATCAGGTTGAGGAAGTGCGCGAACTTACGGACGACGAAAAACACTTTTTTGAGAAAAAAAATTTTATATCGCCGCATTTTTGCGTTCAAACTTTATATAAGATTAAGGGCGCAGTTTTTCCGTTGAAATTTAACCGCGCCGTTAAAAATTTAATTGCTAACGATGAAAATTTTCGTGCCAATTTCTGCAACGTCGGCACACGTGCTTTAAAAGTCATTTTTGCCAATCGTACAATTTTTCCGGAAATAGTCTTTCGCAGTTTGTCTTTGGCACCTGAAACACTTGACGAAACTTTAATAAAAATTATGGAAGCTGACAGGCGTTTAGATTTTGACATTCAGCACGGTAATTTAATCAGATTTTTAGTTTTTCGCACCGGATACAATGAAGCCGCAGTTTTGGTTACAATTGCGCAATTAATTTTTCAAAGATTTAACAGCGAAAGTTTTTTTAAGGCTGTTTTGGAAGAAACTGATTATAAAAAAATTGAGCCTAAAACTGTGGGCTTAAAAACTCAACAAATTGAAAATCACGTTAAAGAGTATTGGATGAACCTTTTGGAAAATTTGCCGGTTTCTCCGGACATTCCATTTTCAAGGAAACTGCCCGGCGCATATAGAGCAGAAAATTACCGCGCCAAAATTCCGGCTGATATTTTGTCAGATTTACGCGACAAGTCTCAAAAAAATCGTGTATTGTTAATGACGATTTTACAAACGGCGTGGGGATTTTTACTTCAAGCCACAAATAAAACTTCGGACGTTGCATTTTGTCAGCTTACCTCAAACAAAAAATTTGAACAAACTTTATCATTAAATTTAGTGCCCGTGCGTTTGAAAACCGCCAAAGATTTAACCATTGAAAATATTATCACCCAACAATTCAAGCAAATTGTAGTTTCTCAACCTTACAGCTTTTTTGATTGGGCGGCTATTGAAAATTTATCTTCGCGCAGGGTAAATTTATTTGGACACTTTTTAAGCTTTGTAGATTTTGGCGGTGAAGAAAAAACCTTTTCGCAAATTAAAGCCGTGCCTGAAGGTAAAATCGTGGAGCGCAATTCGTGGGACGCGCAAGGTATGAAACTTGGCGTTTATTTTCAATACAATAATCAAGAGTTGGCAATTTCTTTCCAGTATGACAAAAAACAGTTTTTTCAAAATACCGGTGAACGCCTTGCAAATTTGTACATTTATATTTTGAGTCAAATTTTGGTTTTTTGGTACTCGCCATTTGAAGATTTTATGAAAAGTATTGAAAAATTTATCAATAAAGTTTCTGAACAAGTTGAACAATCTGAAGAAGTCCAACGCAAATTTATTATTGATTGCATTTACAAAAATAAAATTTTGCAGGGCGAATTGGGCGGAGTGGCAGATATTCTTGCAGAAAAATCAAAAATCAGTATGTATTTTGAAGGCGACAGAATCAGCGGCGATATTTTAAATGAAAATTTAGTTTTTGTTGTTGAAGGAAAATTGTCGCGCAGTTTGGATACAGGCGACGGTTGGTTTAACGCGCTTGATATTGTTAAGGGAGGCGGCTTGTTAAATGAAACTGTATTGTTACCGAAACGCCGCGCCACAATTTCTGCTGAAGTTTTGACTGAAAAAGCTTTACTGCTTACAATTCCGATTGAAACTTTTGAAAGTGCAACGCGCCAAAATCCCGCGCTTTATAAATCGATTCTGCAACACGTTTTGGCGCAAATGGAAAAATATCAAGTGCTGTGGTTGCAAAGTTAGGAGTTATTCAAATGAAATTTTATCCCGTAAATATTAACGTTCAAAATAAAAAATGCGTCGTAGTTGGCGGCGGAAAAATTGCTTATGATAAAATTATTGGACTTTTGGAGGCGGGCGCACAGATTGAAGTTATCGCCCCAAAAATCTGTCCGCAAATTGAAAATCTTTCTGACAAAATTAAAATTGTACGTGAAAATTATTCTGCCGAAAAAATTTCTGAAGGAGTAATTTTAATTGCCGCCACGAATAATTCTGAATTGAACGCGCAAATTGCAAGCGACGGGCGCGCAAAACATTTTTTGGTAAATATTGTTGATGATATTTCCAGTGATTTTATTGTGCCGTCAAGGATTAGGCGCGGCGATTTTTTACTTGCAATTTCAACCGGCGGAAGTTCGCCCGCATTTTCAAAATTTGTTCGGAAAATGTTGGAGCAGGAATTTAATGAAAAATTTGGCGCGGCTGTTGAAATTATTTCAAAATATCGACAGGCAGTCATAAAAAAAATTCCTACGCACGAATTGAGAATACAATTTTGGCAAAAAATTTTAACCGCTGAAATTTGGGAAAATATAAAATCCGGCGAACTTGAAAAACTTGATAGCAAAATTAAACTTCAGCTGGGAGAAATTTAAAATTATTTTTCATTAGCTAAAATTTCGTGCGGCAAATTTCCCGCCGGTACAGAATATTTTACATTTTTTGGAACGCCTACGCCCGCGCCGTTAATTACGTGCGCCGTTAAAAAAATCAGCAATTCTGATTCAGATTTATCTTTTTTGTGACTTTTAAAAAGTGCGCCCAAAATTGGCAAGTCTCCCAAAAAAGGAATTTTTCGTACGCTTTTAGCATCTTCCGCGCCAATTAAGCCGCCAATTACCATAGGTTCACCATCACGAACTGTAACAATCGTATCAGCCGAGCGCGTGTTAAACCTGTAAGCTTTTAAATCTTCGACGTATTGCGGCGTACTAACTTCAGTATGAATCGTGGCAGTAATTGTGCCGTCAACATTAATTCGCGGCGTGTATTTTAAAATAATTCCCGCGTCTCGATATTCAAATGAAGTTGTAGTTGTAGAATTTGTCACAGATTCACGCGGAATTGGTACGGAACTTCCAACATTAATAATTGCCTCGTGTCCTTGAATCGTCGTAACATTTGGGCGGGATAAAATTTTTGCCTTGCCGTTTGTAACAAGCGCGTTAATTCTTGCGCCGTAATACATTTCAAATGGAATGCCTTCAGGACCGCGCCCAAATTGAATTATCCCGTAGCCGGTAGAATCATTTGCATTTCTTTCGCGGGTAATTCTTTCACGATAAACGCCCGCCGAATTTTGGTAAGTTTCAATATCTTCTTGAGGATATTGTGGCAAGGTTGACCAAAACCATTCAACGCCCAAATTTTTACTTGCGTTTTTATCAATAGCCAAAATCCGCGCCTCAACTGAAACTTGTTTAAGTTCAACGTCTAATTCTGCCAACAGATTTTTTGCGCGTTCATATTCTGATTCTGTTCCAAACAAAATCAGCGCGTTGACATCGGGATTAATTGAAACTCTTTCTTCGCGGTTAATTCTTTGCGTAGTGTTTGAATGATTAAAATCAGAATCATTTTCACGGTAACTGTAGCGGTAAGTATAGGAGCCGTCGTTATTTCTGGTGCGCGTCATATGGTCGGGAATTTTTTCAACTTCAGGATCCAATGACATTACAACTGCCTTTCGTAAATTTTCGGCGTCGCCAAATTTTATGGGCAAAACGTAACTTTGCATTAACGCGCCGCCTTTTAATTTTGTAGTTAAAATATAAGTGGAGCCGTCTTTCATCAGATTTAAATTTTTAGTTTTTGCGATAATGTCAAGAATTTTTTCCGGTTCAGTATCGAAGATTGACATTGAAATTTTGCCGTCAACAGAATCATCAACAGAAATATTAATTCCGCCTGCGCGAGCAACCAACATAATCGTTGAACGTAAATCTGAATTGTGAACATTCAAAGTCATAGGCGCGGCTTGAACATTTGCCGCAATAAAAAAAGCTGCCGCAGTTGCCGACAGCAATTTTTTCATAGCAATTCCTCCGTTCAAAATTTTTTGGAAGGATTATAAATTTTTTTCAAGTCAATATCAAGTTTCAAATTCGGCTGACAATTTTCGCCCAATCGCCCGCCGTAAAAAAACTTTCTTCTGCAAAATTTTCCATTTCTAAAAATTTTTCGTACGGCGCGGCAAAACTCAATAAATTTTTGTCAAGAAATTTTCTTGCTGAAGGGTCGGTTAATCCTACGTAACAAAAATTTTTATCAGTCAAAGGATAAAGTACCGTTTGAGCACAACCCGCGCCAAATAAAATTTTTACGGTGTCATTTTGCGGCGAATTGTAATTTGCAAGCGTCACTAATCCGGAAAGTTGATCTGCATTCACTAAAAAAATTATAACTTCCGGCGTTTCATTTTCTGCCAAAATTTCAAGTGGTTTTAATAGCAAATATTTTTTACGTGGAGGCAATTTTTCAATTAGCTTGTTGGAAATATTTTCAATAAAATCCCGCGCAAATTCCGGCGTCTTTTTGTAGCGTTCACAACGTTCAGTATTTTCATTGCCGCAAGACAAAAAATATTCAATCCAACCGAGCGGATATTTTTCAAATCCGAGCCCTGCGCGCCCGCCAATGCAAGCAGTAGTTTCTTTAGAAAAAGCTACAGTTTTACCATTAGCGGCGGCGGCTAACATTGCGGCAACGCAACCCCATTTTCCTTTTTGAAACTGTAAGGCTTTTTCCGGCAATTCTTCAGATAGTAAAACTGCCACAATATTATTTTTCATTTTCAACAGATTTTTAATTTTGCTTTCCATAAAACTAACTCCTAAAATTTTAAAATTGTTCAAAAGTTGATTGAGTGGATAGACTTTGACAAAATTTTTGGAAAAAATCAAAGACTGCCGTATTTTTGCGGCGATTTTTTTTAGAAAATAAAAACCGTATCAGATAAATTTTTCTAACTCCTAAAATTTTAAAATTGTTCAAAACTTGATTGAGTAGATAGACCTTGACAAAATTTTTAAAAAAAATCAAAGGCTACCGTATTTTTGCGGCGATTTTTTTTTAGAAAATAAAAACCGTATCAGATAAATTTTTTCTAAAACCTAAAAAAGCCCCGCAAAACTGCGAGACTTGAAAATTTCAAATGTTGGTGCGTCCGGCGTGACTCGAACACGCGACCCACGGCTTAGAAGGCCGTTGCTCTATCCAACTGAGCCACGGACGCTTTTAAAAGCTTTTTTATTATAACGACAGATTTTTATTTTGTCAAATATTTATATTCGCCTTTCAAAAAATCCGTTAAAAAAATTTAATTACATTGACGATAATTAATTTGAGTGGTAAAATACACGGGCGATGAACTTTAGACTGTTTCGGAGGGAGGGTAGATAATCGTGGCTAACGAAGTCAAAGTTGGGAAAAATGAATCCATAGACAGTGCTCTCCGTCGTTTCAAACGCACCTGCCAACGCGCAGGGACGCTCGCTGAAGTTCGTAAACGTGAACATTACGAAAAACCCAGTGTCCGCCGGAAGAAAAAATCTGAAGCGGCACGTAAGCGCAAATATCGTTGATAAGGACTAAGGACTAAAGGCTAAGGATTAGGGAGTAGTGTTTTTTTATTTCTATTTCCTTTGCCCCTTTCTCTACAAAAAGCCGCTGTCTTCCTTTTGGATTGACGGCGGTTTTTTACATTGCCAAAACGAAGGGAGTATAAATATATTTTTTAATTCGGAAAAATTCTATAAAGAAAATCCGAATATTGACGATAAATTTAATTGGAAAGACTCAAAGAAGGGAGTATCATATAGCAATATGCCAGAAAATCAATCCTCCTCGGCGGCGAATAGAACAGGCGTTATTTCTGTATTAAAAGTCCTGCAACATTTTGGCGTTAAGGATTTGGAAAAAATTTACAATGAAAATCCCGATACTGACGATAAACTTGATTGGGAAAGACTTCAAAAGTTAGCGAAAAAATATAACGTCCGAAGTACAATGATTCGCCCTACTGCTGATGAACTGCGCGAAATAGAATATCCGGCAGTTGCCAAAATGAATGACGGCGCGTACATAGCGATAGGCAGCGCAAATGATGAAGTCTTGTTGATAATTGACCCGCGACAAAATAAACCCGTCGCAATGCCAATGAAAGAATTTTTGGAAAGTTGGTCGAATGAACTTTTAATTTTTTCAGCGGCGTTAAGTTGGACTTACTTTAAAAAGCGATTCAACGTTGACTGGTTTTTGAAAGTTATGAAACGCTACAAAAAACCGCTTAGCGAAGTTCTGGTAGCGTCATTTTTTCTGCAACTTATGGGAATTGGTTTCCCGCTAATCACGCAGGTTATTATCGATAAAGTTATTGGTAACGCCGGCTATTCTACTTTAACTGTTATTGGTACAGCGATGGTTTTATTTTTCTTTATGCAATCGCTGTTGACTTTAATCAAACAGTACGTACTCAATCACACGACAAACAAACTTGACGCAATTTTGGGCACAAGGTTATTTCGACACTTAATCGCTTTACCCCTGCCGTATTATGAAAGACGCCGCGTCGGTGATACTTTAATGCGTGTTGGAGCTTTAACTCAAATTCGACAATTTTTGACGGGCTCCGGCTTAATGACAGTTTTAGACGTATTCTTCTCAGTGGTTTTTATTGCGTTTATGTTTTGGTATTCAGTGCCGCTAACATTAATTGCACTTTGCGTAGTTCCGCTTTACCTTGTACAAAATATTTGGGCAGTTCCAATTATTAAAAGAAAAATTGAGGCTGTATGGCGTACCGGCGCAATGAATAACGCTTTTATGGTTGAATCAATTACCAATATTGAAACTATAAAAGCTCTTGCGATTGAGCCGCAATTTGTAAATCGCTGGGAAAATCTTTTGGCGCGTTATGTTCGTACAACTTTTGAAAATGTTAAATTCAATCTGACAATCAATGCTTTTAGCGGAATGGTGCAAGTTTGTATTTCAATGGCTATTTTGTGGTACGGCGGGCATATGGTTATGGACGGTTATTTTACACTCGGACAATTAATCGCCTTCCAAATGTTATCACGTCAAGCAATAGCTCCAATGACAAAACTTTTGACAATGTGGCCTCAAGTTCAACAAGTAGGGCTTGCACTTGAAAGAATCGGCGATATTTTAAATACGCCAATGGAGCCAATAGTACGTGATATGGGACAGCGCGGCGCAGACAGAATTGACGGCGCAATAGAATTTCAAGACGTTTCATTCAGGTACCGTGTCGATTTACCTTTAGTTTTGGAAAATATTAACTTGACGATTAAACCCGGCGAAAAATTGGGAATTGTCGGGCGTTCCGGAAGTGGTAAATCTACTTTAACTAACCTTGTACAAAATTTATATATTCCGGAGGCGGGCACAATAACAGTTGGCGGCATCAATACACGCGAGGCAAATTTAGGCTGGCTGCGCGACCAAATTGGCGTTGTTATGCAAGAAAATTATTTATTTAATTCAAGTGTTCGTGACAATATCGCAGTAAGCCGCCCAACTGCCACAATGGACGAAATTATAAGAGCGGCAAGATTAGCGGGCGCACACGATTTTATTTTGGAATTGAAGGAAGGCTACGATACAAAAGTTGGCGAACGCGGCGACAGTTTAAGCGGCGGACAAAGACAACGCGTAGCTATTGCCCGTGCACTTTTAGCCAATCCGCCAATTTTAATTTTTGACGAGGCAACCTCCGCCCTTGACTATGAATCCGAAAGAATTATTTTTAACAATATGGGAGCTATTGGTGCACAACGTACAATGTTAATCATTGCGCACAGATTAAGCGCAGTTCGTCGCTGCGATAAAATTATTGTTGTTGACAAAGGACACATTGTCGAACAAGGCTCACATGATGAATTAATGAAACTCAACGGGCTGTATAAATATCTGCACGACCAACAAGAGTCTAGGGGCTAGGCAAGAGGCAAGAGGCAAAAGGCAAAAGTTTTTCAATTCCCTATTGCCTACTGCCTAAATTTGACGAAGGAGAAATTTGAATGAAATTTTGGAACTGGCTAATTCACGGTGAAGAACGTGAAAAAGAAACTGAATTTTTGCCGGCGATTTTGGAAGTAACAGAAACGCCGCCTTCGCCAACAGGGCGAATTGTTATGTGGTCAATTTTACTTTTGCTTGTAGTTGCGTTGGCGTGGGGTTTTTTAGGACACATTAACGAAGTTGCAGTTGCGCCCGGCAAAGTTATTCCTTCCGGACAAGCTAAAACTGTTCAAGTTAAAAATAAAGGGATTATAAAAGAAATCCGCGTTGAGGAAGGAGATCAAGTTCAAGAAGGCGATATTTTGGTTGTACTTGATCCTACAACTACCAGCGCAGATTATGACAGCTTGAAAAAGCGCGCCGCCTATTACAAACTTGATATTCAACGCTTAACCGCAGAATTGACAGGGCAACCTTTTACACCGGAAGAAGACCCCGACCTTGAGGCGCATGATTTATCGGCTGAATTGGCACTCTATCAAAGTCGTACAAGCGATTATCAAACACAACGTCAAAGCCGCCAAAGTGTTATTGAACAAAAACAAGCGCAGTTAGAGGCAACCCGCGCCACTTATGAAAGATATTCAAAAGGGTTAGCTATTGCGCAAGAAAAAGAACGCCGCCTTCAAGATTTAATGGCGCAAAATGCAATTTCTGAATTTCAACTTTTGGAACAGCAAAACGAAACTATAGAATACGCACAAAGTGCACAGGCGCAACTTGATTCAATTAACAGCATTCAAGCTGAAATTGTAGAGGCTCAGCAAAATTTGGCAAATGTTGACGCCTCCTACCGCAAAGATATTATGACTTCACTTGTTGAGGCTAAAAAAGAATACTATGCAATTACTGAATCAATCAAAAAAGCCGATGAAGATGCGCGTATGGCTACAATCGTTGCTCCAACTGCCGGCAGAGTTTACAATTTGTCAGTTCATACTGTTGGCGGTATTGTTACCGACGCACAGGCTTTAATGCAAATTGTTCCTGAAGATGTTTCACTTGAATTTGAAGTTTACGCCGATAACAAAGATATTGGTTTTATAAAAGTTGGACAAACTGCTGAAGTTAAAGTTGAAACTTTTAACTTTCAAAAATTTGGTATGGTTGATGCAACCGTTGTTGAAGTTAGCGCAGATGCCGTAAATGAACCTTCAGACCTTGAACGTAACAAAAAATTTAAACTGATTATGGATCCTATCGGCAAGCCGGTTATGGACGTTTTCGGCGAAGAAGTTCCACTTGCTGTCGGTATGAATGTTAGCGCGGAAATTAAAATTAAAGAAAAAAGAATTATTGACTTCTTCCTTGATCCGTTCCGCCGCTACACTTCAGAGGCTTTAAGGGAGCGTTGATTTAGGGACTAGGGGCTAAAGACTAGGGGCTAGGGAAATAAAAATCCCTAGTCCTTAATCCTTAATCCTTAGCCCTTAATGAGCGACTGAAAGGAGCGAATTTAATGGCTGATAATAAAAATCCTAATGATGAAAAAAATTTAGTACCGAGTCCCGGACAAAATGTAGGAAAAAATGAAGACGGCAAAGGAAATGATGGAACCGGTAAACAGGCTTTAGCAAAAATTGACGTTGCGAAAGTTCCTGCAAGTCAAGCAAACAGAGGCGTAAGCACTGATGTTAAACCGGAAGACGGCGGGCGCGTCAATGGAATTGATACAGGCTTGGCTTGCCTTATTGCCATTGCAAAATATTACAATATACCTGCAGATTATCGCCAACTTGAACGCGCTTATGTTTTGTCTGAAGGCAGTGTTGATTTTACAACGATTGTAAGAGCTGCGCGAGATTTAAAATTGAAGGCGCGCAGTTATGAAGGCTTAACTGAATCAGATTTAGACAGGCTTGTTTATCCTGCGATGATTCAAATGAAGTCCGGCAGAAAAATTGTTATAACTACAATTCGTGACGGCGAGATTTATATTTTAGATCCGGTATTTTCACAACAGCCGGTAAAAGCCGAAAGATACAAATTGTTAATGGATTGGTCGGGCGATGTAATTTTATTCACGCGCCGTTATGAACTTGAAAAGAAACATTCCAAATTTGGTTTTAAATGGTTTTTGCCGGTTGTTTCAAAGTATACGCCCTATTTGCGCAGTGTACTTTTTATGTCGCTGGTTTTACAATTAATCGGCTTGGCGTCTCCATTCTTTGTACAAAATATTATAGATAAAGTTTTGGTACACCGTGCCTCAGACGCGCTTGATATTTTAGTTTTGGGTATGATTATTTGTACACTTTTCCAAAACTGGATAATGGCGTTGCGTGCATATCTTTTTACAAATATTTGTTCCAAAATGGACGTGGCGTTAAGTTCCCGCCTTTTCAAAAATATTACGGCTTTACCGTTAAGTTACTTTCAAAAATGGCAAACAGGCGACGTTGTGTCACGTTTAGGCGAATTACAAACTTTGCGCAGTTTTATTACCGGCTCCAGTTTGACGATTGTACTTGACATGGTTTTTGCGGTAATTTATTTTGGCGTTATGTTTTTGTACAGCCGCGTTTTAAGCGTTGTTGTTTTGGTAATGATACCGCTTTTTGTAATTCTAAATTTAATTGTTGCGCCAATTTTTAAGCGTATGATTAACGAAAGATTTTTAATCGCCAGTGAAAATCGTTCATTCTTGATTGAAACAATAACCGGTATTCACACAGTTAAAGCTACAAGCGTTGAAAATAATTTTATCCGCCGCTATGAGGAAATGTTAGCGCGTTTGGTAAAATCTTCATTCAATGTCATTAACCTTGCCAACATTGCAAATTCAATCGGTACATTTTTATTCAGTATGTTCAACCTTGCGATTTTGTGGATTGGCAGTTATTACGTTATGGAAGGTGAAATTTCAGTCGGTGAATTAATTGCATTCCAAATGATTGCAGGGCAGTTAATCGCTCCAATTATGCGCTTGATAAATCAGTGGCAATATTTCCAACAAATTCGCGTTTCAATGGACAGGCTCGGCGATATTATGAATGAAGAAACAGAGCCGGCTTTTAATCCTTCACGTACAACTTTACCGAGTTTGCGCGGCGAAATTGCGCTTGAAAAATTAGGATTCAGTTATACACCGGAGGGCGGCAAAGTTTTAGATAATATCAATGTTAGAATTCCCGCCGGTATGAAAGTTGGAATTGTCGGACGTTCGGGAAGTGGTAAATCTACCCTGACAAAATTAATACAGCGTTTGTTTTTGCCGGAAACGGGCAGAATTTTAATTGACGGCGTAGATATTGCGCAAGTTGAGCCGGCGTGGCTTAGGAGACAAATTGGCGTAGTTTTGCAGGACAGCAAACTTTTCAGCGGAACTATCGAAGAAAATATAAAAATCGCTTGCCCAAATGCTACTCATGCTGACGTTGTAAAAGCGGCGCAAATGGCGGGCGCAACTGAATTTATTGACAACTTCCAAAACGGCTATGAAACTTTCGTAGGTGAACGCGGCAGTTTGTTAAGCGGCGGGCAACGTCAAAGAATTGCTATTGCGCGTGCTTTAATTTCAGACCCAAGAATTTTAATTTTTGACGAGGCAACCTCCGCCCTTGACTATGAATCCGAAAATATCATTATGCAAAATATTGAGCCAATTTCAGCCGGACGTACAATGATTATGATTGCACACAGACTTTCAACCGTTCGCAACTGCGATGCAATTATTGTTATCGAAAAAGGCAGAATTGTTGAGGCGGGCTCCCATGACGAACTTTTAAAACGAAATGGTATGTACGCAAAACTTTACAATTCACAAATGGGATAATTAGGGATTAGGGACTAGGAGCTGGGATTATTGAAAATCAATCGCACCTAGTCTTTCCTTTTAATTTAAAAAAATATAATGTATAATTTTGGGAAAAATTTAAAGGAGATGGTTTAAATGAACATATTTTTTTTGCATCCGAGTTTTCCGGCGCAATATTTAAATTTGGCTCCGTATATGGCGCGGAATCCAGAAAACACGGTTTATTTTTGTTCAAAGGAAAATTCCATTAATTCGCAGTTAAAAAACGTTACGCTGGCACTTTACGGCAAGCCGACAGAAAAGGAAGAAGAATATATAAAAAACGCGGGTCCATTGCGCCCGGCGGCTGAGGCAGTTGTCGAAGGGCAAGCTGTAATTCGTGCGTTGCAGTGGCTGGCTAAAGAAAGAAATATTAAGCCGGACGTTATCATAGCACATACCGGCTGGGGCTCCACGCTTTATTGTAAAGATTTATATCCAAAAGTTCCAATTATCGGCTATTTTGAATGGTATTACTTGACTGACGACAGCGATTGTTATTGGTGGCCGGATGAAATTCCGCAAATGGGAAATAGAATTTCAATTCGTACAAGAAACGCGCACCACTTGATGAATTTGGAACTTTGCGATGCCGGAGTTACTCCCACGCAATGGCAATATTCGCAATTTCCAAAAGAATACAAGCCCAAACTTAATGTTATTCATGAAGGAATTGATACAAATTTTTGTTCGCCGGATCCCAGCGGCAACCGCCCCGGTTTAGTGCTTGACGATATAAATTTAAATTTGCCGGAAGGTACAGAAATTATTACTTATGTTGCACGCGGCTTTGAAATGTATCGCGGTTTTCCGTATTTTATGGACGCTATAAGATTGGTACTTTCACGCCGCCCAAAAACTCACGTTGTTATAGTCGGCAAAGACAGAATCTGTTACGGCGCGCAACTCAAAGATACAACCTACTTGAAAGAGGAAGAAAAGAAAGGCGGTTATGATAAAGAGCGCGTACATTTTGTCGGCTTGAGAAATCGCGGCGATTTTAGAAAAATTTTGCGCTCGTCAAGCTGTCATATTTATTTAACGCGCCCGTTCGTTTTAAGTTGGTCTTTCCTTGAGGCAATGAGTTTCGCCTGCCCTATTGTCGGTTCAAAAACTCCGCCCGTTCAAGAAGTTATGGTAGATGGTGAAAACGGCTTGCTTGCAGAATTTCGTTCGCCGTATCATATCGCCCGCAAAGTTGAGGAACTTTTGGACGATCCTGAACGCGCCAAAAAACTTGGAAAAGCTGCACGTGAAACTATTTTAGATCGCTTTGAGCTTTTAAAATGTATGCGTAAACAAGAAGATTTAATGTACAGTGTTGTTAGGTAATTATCATGAAAAAATCTTTTCCGGACGACGATATAAAACTTATTTGCAATGCAGTGATTCACTTTGACAAAGAATCTTTAGAAAAAATTGGCTTAATTCCCAAAGAATACGAAAAAGATATTGTTGACGAAATAGCAAGAGTCTTGACAAAATCAAGCGAGCTTAAATTTTCTGAAAGTCAAATTTCTAAAATTCGCAGTGCAATTCTTGGCGTTTACAAGCGTTCAATTTTTGAAGTTGAGACTATTTCAGAAATTGAAGATAAAGCCACTGTAAAAATTAAACTTAGCGTTTTTGAAAAATTTACGACGGAAACTGCAACTGCAAAATTGCCGCCAAATATTGCCGAAATGTCACAAGAAGAACAAACAGAAATTATCACAAATGTTTTGGTTGTTTCGATAGACGAAATGAAAATTGCAAGTATTTTTGATTATGTGGTTGAATGTTTTTATGAACCTGAAGTTAAAATGTGGTTGCCCGTCAACGCTACAGAATTTGGTTTTAATATCGCAACTAAAATTTGGGATTTTTAATAAGTAAAATTTTTTAAATTATTTTGGGGGTATTTTAAAATGAAAAAAGTTTTTGCACTGGCAATGTTGGTCATGGCGTTATTGGTTTCAGCTTGTGGCGGCGGAGAAGAAAAAGCCGCTGTAAAACCTACACCTGCTGAAGATGTAGCAACAATTTGTAATGCCCTTTTGCATTTTGACGACGCCGCGTTGAAAAAAGTTGGTTTAAATCCTGAAGAATATCAAAAAGAATTTCTCGGCGGATTTTCTAAAAGTTTTATTGAATCAAGCGGAATTGCTTTTTCAGATGAACAAGTTGCAAAAGTTAATGACGCTGTAGAAAATGCTTTTAAACGCGCAACAATAAAAACTGAAACTGTTTCCGAAGAAGGAAATAAAGCCACAGTAAAAGTTACAGTTGATACTTTTGAAAAATTTACCGAAGACCTCGTTACTGCAAAATTTCCAGAAAATATTGCAGAATTACCCGAGTCTGAAAGAAATGACGCTATTATAAATGCTGCTATTGCCACTCTTCAAGATTTAAAAGTTACCGGCAATGCTGATTTAACTTTTGAATGCCAATACAACGAAGAAGCCAAAATGTGGGCACCGGTTGGCGATGATTACGCTGCTAAAATTGCCGCAGCTATTTTTAGTATCTGATTTTTAATTTTTAGCGTGTGATTTTTTGGAGGTGGATTTATGACTTTTGAAAATTTTATTCCGCCACGTTCAAAAAGTGTATTGGAATTGACAGGAGAAGTTGCCGCTGATTTTGAAAACAGCAAAAAAAAATTTTGTGAAATTCAGCCCGCTTGCAGGTACTTTGTTGAAAAAAATTTGCCAAAACTTAAAAATAAATTTGACGCAATTCTTTTGCAAAGTGCTATGATTGACAATTTAGAAAATGCTGAACTTGTTAAGCTGATTAAATCTGCCGCAAAATTTTTAAATCCACAAGGTAGATTGATTTTTACTTTAAATAATGTCGGCTACATTGAAAATGTTAAGGCGATTTTGGAAGGTAAGCCGCTTAAATTTAAGACAACTTTAACCAAAGTTGAACTTGACGAGGCTATTTCAAACGCCGGCTTAAACGAATTTAATCAGCTAAATGCCGCACGGCGCGTTGAAATTGCGCCCGGTATTGCTGAAATTTCTCAAATAGATCCGGCAGTTTTTACCTATATAATTTCTGCTACGCCTGAAGAAATTCCACAAAGTACTTCAATTCAAATTGCTATTGGTGAAAAATTAGTTTGCGGCGCAAAAAGAGTTTTCGACCCGCTAAATTTTATAGGTACGGAACCGAATCTTTCAGTTTTTTTCTACGAAAGCCGACAAGTCTACAGGCTTTTTAAACCAAAAGATTTTATTAACAGAATTTTTATCAATCAAAGAATTTCTTTTGACAGTTTCACTGAAGGAAAAAATTTCTTTGAAAAATTGGTAAACTACGGTTATTTGTACGTCGAGGAAATGGACGATAACCCTTTACTTTGGCGGGAAGGCTACGATAAAAACGGCTGGATAAATTTTATTGGCGTGCATGCAATTCAAGTTTCAACAGAATATTTGGCGGACGCGCTCCGGCAATTTAACCCGCATATTAAAGTTTTTGCTAATCATCTGCGCAAAATTTCACCACTGCGCAATTTCAAAAAACAAAAAAATTCTTCCGTCAGAATCTTTTTTGGCGCGGTTAATCGTGATAATGATTTTCTTGACATTCTGCCGATTATAAATCAGTTTGCTCAAGAATACGGCGATAAAATTTCTTTCAAAATTATTGCTAACAAAGAACTTTTTGACGCAATTCAAAGTTCAAATAAAACTTTAATTGGCGACCCTAATTATTACAACGGGCAATTTGTTTCTTATGAAAAATATGAACAAGCTTTGCAAGAATCTGATATTGCACTTTTGCCGCTTTTAGACACTGAATTTAACCGGTCAAAATCAGATTTAAAATTTATCGAATGTGCAGGAAATGGCGCGGCTGTTTTGGCATCGCCGGTTGTCTATCAAAAAATTATTAAGGACGGCACAAACGGGCTTATTTTCAACGATAAAAAAGAATTTGCGCAAAAGTTAAGATTTCTTATTGAAAATCCGGAAAAGCGTTATGATATGGCAACTGTAGCTTATGACTACGTTAAAAACAATCGCCTTTTGAGTCAACATTATGAAGAAAGGCTTGATTGGTACTTTGAACTTTTTTCAAGAATTGATGAATTAACCGCTGCGGCTAGGGAAAGAATTGATAAAATTGCTCCCAATTTCAAAGATGAAAAGCCGCCTGAAATTACAAGTGCGCCTCCAAAAAATGAAGGAAAAATCGGCGCAAATGCAGAAATAATTATTCCTGATACGTGGTAAAAATTAACCCGCAGAAGGGATGTGGCTTAAATGTTAGGGATTCAACTTTTTTCAGCGTCGCTGGTTTTTTACGGCTTGTTTGCGTGCGTAATTTTTGGAATTGCAATAATTGTTTACGTGACAAGCAGAAGTCCGGCGAAAAATACCACAGTGCTTGATGATTTAGTTTTGGGCGAACGTCAAAAAAATATTAATGGTTACACCAGCAATATTGACAAGACAAAATATTTGGGCGCAATAGCTGTTTGTACCACGGATTTACGCCCCGCCGGTACTGTTACTATTGAGGGCGAGCCATTGGACGTTGTGACTGAAGGCAATTTCATTAAGCGTGGAAATATTGTTAGGGTTATTAATGTTGACGGCTCCAGAATTTTAGTTCGCCAAATTTAGGGATTAAGGGTTAAGGTCTAAGGGCTGGGGAAAGTTCCTTAATCCTTAATCCTTAAAGTCAACTGAAAGGAGATATTGAAAATGGAACTGTTACTAAGTACAGGGTTGTTGGTGCTTGTAGCATTGGCAGCCGTAGGAATTTTTTTACATTTCGTACCAATAGGGCTATGGATTTCAGCATTGGCGGCTGATGTTCACGTTGGAATTTTTACATTAATTGGAATGAGAATGCGCCGCGTTCCGCCGGCAAAAATCGTAATGCCTTTAATTAAAGCAAATAAAGCCGGGCTTGATGTCAATGTAAATCAACTTGAGGCGCACTATTTGGCGGGCGGCAACGTCGATAAAGTTGTTGACGCTTTAATAGCGGCGCAACGTGCACAGATTGTTTTACCTTTTGAACGTTCGGCGGCGATTGACTTGGCAGGGCGTGACGTTTTGGAAGCAGTTCAAATGAGCGTCAATCCAAAAGTTATTGAAACGCCGCTTGTCGGAGCTATTGCCAAAAATGGTATCGAAGTTAAAGTTAAAGCGCGTGTTACAGTTCGTGCAAATATTGACAGATTAGTCGGTGGCGCGGGCGAACCTACAATTATTGCGCGTGTCGGTGAAGGTATCGTTTCAACAATCGGCAGTTCAGAAAGTCATACCAATGTTATTGAAAGTCCTGAAGAAATTTCAAATACAGTTTTAAGCAAGGGCTTAGACGCCGGTACAGCGTTTGAAATTTTGTCGATTGATATTGCAGATGTTGACGTTGGCAGAAATATTGGCGCACAACTTCAAACAGATCAAGCCGAGGCAGATAAACGAATTGCACAAGCTAAGGCAGAGGAACGCCGCGCAATGGCTATCGCCCGCGAACAGGAAATGAAGGCTTATACTCAAGAAATGGAGGCAAAAGTTGTTGAGGCGCAGGCTGAAGTTCCACACGCTATGGCAGAGGCTTTCAAAAATGGAAATTTGGGCGTCATGGATTATTACAATATGATGAATGTACAAGCTGATACAGAAATGAGAAAAGCCATCAGTCAATCCGGTAATAAAAAAGTTGCAAGCGGTAAATAAAAATGGATTTAACATTTATAATCGTGCTGTGGTTAATCGTTTCGCTTATTGAGGCTTTAAGCAGCAACAAAAAAAAGCCGCCGCAAATTCCGCCGCAAGATTCAACAGGCAATTTAGATTTTGAAATTCCAACTTTGGCAAACGACCCCAACAGAGCCGCCGAAGTTCAAGAAATTAATCTTTCCGAATTGTACCGGCAGAAAAAACAGGCGGCGCAAAATTTTACAGCAACAAATACTAAGCCTGAAACAACAAATTTTGTCGAGGAAGAAAATAAAAATATTGAAGTCAATTTAGATTCTAAATCGGCAATGAATGCAATTATCCTTAGCGAAATTTTAGATAAACCAAAATCTTTAAGAAGGAAAAAATTTTAGGGGCTACGCTAAATTTGCGGCGAGTCCCAATTTTTTTAGAATGGAGGATTTAAATTGACAAACAAAAAAGCCTATGAATTGGATGAAGTGTCCATCGGCTTTATCGGTAAATCGCCGTTGGGAGATGCGGTTATTTATAAAAAAGTTTTTGAGGCACTTACAGTTTTAGAGCCTAATTGCAATATCGATATTCTTTGTATGGATGCAAGAGCTCGCGTAAACGCTAAAGCATTTTATATGGGCAGCAAAAATTTAAATAATATCGTGGATTTTAATAATGAAGAGCTTTCAAATTACGATTTGGTATTACATATGGAAAGTAGCGCAGTTTTAATTATGCGAGTAAATTTAGAACGGTTGCAAAATTTAAGTTTTACACTTTATCAAGGCATTTTAAAATTGCACAATTACAATTTAAAATATAATATGTACAAAAAGGATCTTCCAAGTAAGGCTCTTTTTTGTGCTACAAGAGCTCGCATTTTCAAGACAAATCGATATACTTGTTTGGCTTGTGAGGGTGCACTTCCAATTTACGATAACAAAGTTGAAATAAATCTGTTGCCGGAATGGAAGAACGAATTTGATAAACTTGGATTAAAAAGATATATAACACTGGGTTCAAACGGCGGCAATTTTGGACGTTATGTAATAAAGGAATGGCCAACTCGCTATTACGTTGAATTTATTTCTTTGCTTAAATCTAAAATGCCGGATATTACGGTTGTGCAGACAGGCGGAAATGGTGTAATAGAATTTGAAAATGCAGACAGAAAGTTATTGGGTACAGATTTAGAACTGTTTAAGTACATTTTGAAAAATAGTTTGTTGCACATTGACTGCGAAGGCGGACCGGTACATTTGGCGTCGCAACTCGGCACAAAGTGCCTTGTACTTTTTGGGGCTATTGAGCCGGATTTTCTTAAATATACACCAAATATAAATATAATTTCAGAAGTTTGCAGTCCTTGTTATGGAGTTTGGGAAAGTGGCTCAAAATGTTTACTAGGAGCTAAAGAGCCGCCTTGTATGCTTTCAATAACTCCTCAAAAAGTTTTTGATGTAACATACAGATATTTAAAAAGTCTTGAATAAGTTTTTGGAGGAAATTTCTTGATTAAAATTAAAAATCTAAAAAAATCTTTCGGCGATTTACACGTTTTGAAGGGAATTGATTTAAATATTTCTGAAGGCGAAGTTGTAGTAATTATTGGACCTAGCGGCAGCGGTAAATCAACTTTGCTCCGTTGCATAAATTTTTTGGAAGTACCGAGCGGCGGTACTGTTACTGTTGACAATATCCCGATGGACAACGAAGAAAATATTAATCGCGTGCGTGAAGAAGTAGGAATGGTTTTTCAACGTTTTAATCTTTTTCCGCATATGACAGTTTTGGATAATATCACGCTTGCTCCAATGAAAGTTAGGAAAATCGAACGCGCGCGCGCAGAAATGACGGCGCAGGAACTTTTAGACAGAGTAGGCTTAGGCAATAAAGCTGATGCTTACCCTAACCAACTTAGCGGCGGGCAACAACAGCGCGTGGCAATAGCGCGGGCGTTAGCAATGAATCCAAAAGTTATGCTCTTTGACGAGCCGACAAGCGCACTTGATCCGGAAATGGTCGGCGAAGTTTTGGACGTAATGAAAAAATTAGCCGAGCGCGGTATGACAATGGTTGTTGTAACTCACGAAATGGGATTTGCACGGGAAGTTGGAACGCGGCTACTTTTTGTGGACGGTGGCTATATTGTCGAAGAAGGCGCACCGCGGGAAGTTTTTGAAAATCCAAAAGAAGAACGCACTAAATTATTTCTGTCAAAAATTTTATAATAAAAAAATCAGCCGTCGAAAAGGCGGCTTTTATTTTTTGG
>FLNY01004085.1_pt1 | contig 24180 bp, 21 predicted proteins | sample 1140381 | NCBI WGS metagenome assembly FLNY01 (sample SAMEA3878172, study PRJEB12797) | bioreactor metagenome | biome: Moose rumen | place: Sweden | collected 2011-10
GCCGTCGTTGGCATTGGCCGGACTGTAGGCCACGATGTCGATGCTCGCTCCGCCTGCAGGATAGTAGGCCGGGGCGGTGCTGGTCATGGCTCCCCCGGCACCGGCCGTGTAGGTGTAGGCCGTGGCGTAGGCCTCGCTGGTGCGCACGGTGATGTCGCCCGTGGTCAGGGCCGACTCGTTAAGCGTCGTGGCGGCGCGGGTCACGGCTCCGATGATGTTGTTGGTCAACTCTACGGGCACTCTGCCGTCCGGCTGCTCCGGCTGCATGTCGTCACTGCTGGAGCACGAGGCGAGGCCCCATACTGCTATGCCTGCAATGGCATAAAGGAAACTATTTCTTTTCATTGTCATATCTGTTTTATCAAATTGATGTATCATGTCTTGAAGTGTAGGCAACTGGGCTAAATAGTCAGTTCTTCATTATCCACGCCGCCGTTGCCCCAGCCGTCAATGGAGTTTCTCATCGACGGCTCACCGCTCGTCATGAGCATCTGCATTTGTTGCAACTTTACGACCTTCATCGCCGGTTTCTCATAAAGCTTCTTTTTCATAAGCCGTTGATTTTATGATGTTGTTAATGTTATTAATGTTCGTTGTCTTTACTCGTTATTCCTGTCGGGCACATCCTGTCGCGCCGCACATCCCCGCCAGGGCGGTACATATACGAATACGGCACGCAAAGCCCCGTTTGCCGGGAACTTGCGTGCCGTATATGGTCTGAGTTGTTGCGCTCTCTCCTCCGAGGTTTAGGGGGGGGTAAGTTTTCCCGCTCCCGCCGCCTGAATGGAGGCAGGAAGATGACGCGGGGCTATATGTGAGTGCGGTCGGGTACATGAGGGAATTGTTGTGGTTTGTCGGTCAGTATGCTGATGGTCTCGTTGAACTCTGCAAGGATTTCCTTCAGGCGTGGGTTCGACTTCTGCACAATGAGGGCAGCGAAGTTGCGGGTCTTGCCCTTCTGCACCTCAGCAGTCTGCATGACAAAGGCATCGCGGCCTGCATAGTTGTTGAACCATCGGACGAACAGGCGACTGCGGAATGCCTGGCGTCCGTCGCCCGTCTCGCAGATGTAGAGCAGAATGTCGGGATTGGCAGCGAAGAAAGCCTCGATGAGCAGGAGGATGGTTTCGCGCAGTTTTTCGTCGAGTGGTGAAGGTTGGCGGCTCTGATTAGTAATGGTAAACTGATAGGCTCCAGACGGCCAGATGGAATAGTCGTCCATGAAACCAATCACAAAAATATGTCCGCGATTGGTTTCTATCGTGTAATCACGCCCGTTTTTCGTCCAAACCTTGTAGGGCGACAGACGGCATACGCGAGTCAGGTCAAGCGGGTTCATAGGGTTCAGATGCTGAATTGCTGGCGTTCCAAACGAATCTGTCTGATTTCTTCCTCTGCCCTCTCCTGCCACTCGTGCTTCCTGCGGATGGACTCGCGGAAGGCGGCGATAATCTCGTCGCGTGTGCGGTTCTTGAATGCTACTGATACCATAATAAATACGTATTTAAGATGAATATTCGGGTACAAAGGTAACTATTTTTTCGCAAACATGATGCAATCGCCTCTGCTTTTTTCGATATTTTGGCACACACGGGCGCAGAAAGTGCAAAAAGGTGGGCGGAACACAGAAAGAACCGTCCCTTTTGTGTTCCAAAAGGCCGTGAAGTTGCTCAACGAACTGATGCAACACCCTCGCACAGGCACGGGCCATCCCGAACAGTTGAAGGGCGACCGTACCGGACAGTGGAGCCGTACCATCACAAAGAAACATTACGCCATCCCTCGCTCTCGGCGGTGCGGGTTCCCGTTCTTCATTTTTGCACTTTTTGGACAAAAGAGAAGAGAATATCGGAAAATCTTAGTAACTTTGCAGCAAAACATCAAAAGATGAGAGAAACGAGATACTATCAAGTGGCGGGCCACCGGTTCGGTGTCAGCGGCGAGGCGGAAGTCTTTGCGCAGATGGAGAACTACGAGCCGTTTCGTTTCTCCCCTGAGTCAGGGGAGGCGGGTCTGAACACGTTGGTTTTCTCTCTTGCTGTAGGAAAGGATGAGAAGCCCGGCTACACAGAAGAACTGCGGCAGGAGGACGAGGGGCAGGTGATCGTCTGCGGCCATTCGGCTACGGGCGAGGCCGTCTTCGAGTTCCAGTGGGCAGGCGTGACGGCCGGATGGCTTGTCTGCTCGGCGGATTATCGCGAGGGGCGGCTCATCACGACGGGCCGGCATGCGAAGATGGCCATCGACAATGCGCTGATGGTGCTCTTTGCCTTGGCCACAGCAGGCGAGAGCACAGTGCTGTTCCATGCGGCAGTGGTTTCACACGGCGACAGGGCTTATATGTTCCTCGGACCGAGCGGTACGGGCAAGAGCACGCACGCCAGACTGTGGCTGAAGTATATAGAGGGGACGGAACTGGTGAATGATGACAATCCGGTGGTGAGGGTCGTTCAGACCACCCCGCCTGGCGGCACCCCTCCTGACTCAGGAGGGGAAGTGATGTGCTATGGCTCGCCGTGGAGCGGGAAGACGCCCTGTTACCGGAACGTGAGCTGTCCGCTGGGCGCCATCGTCGTGCTGAGTCAGGCGCCGCATAACAAGATTCGCCCCCTGAAGGGCATCGAGGCATACGCAGCCCTCGTGACGAGCATCAGCGGCAAACGGTGGGACGAGCGCATCGCCGACGGTCTGCACCAGACGGAAAACGCGCTGGCGACGGGCGTGAGGATGTGGCATCTGGAGTGCCTGCCCGACGAAGAGGCGGCGAGGCTGTGCCAATTGACAATTGACAATTGATCATTATGATTACCGATGCGACGATATTGCAGGAAGCCATTCGGCTGGTCAGCGAGGGTGTGAGCGTGACGCTGCCCGTGAACGGGAGCAGCATGCTGCCGTTTATCGTCGGCGGGAAGGAGAGCGTTATCTTGCAAAAGCCTGAACAGCCGGAGGTCGGCGACGTGGTGCTGGCATGGGTTCCGCCAGGTCGCTATGTCGTGCACAGGATTATCCGTATCGAGGGCGAGCACGTTACCCTGATGGGCGACGGCAATCTGGCGGGTACTGAGCACTGCACCGTCAGCGACATCAAGGCCCGGGCGACGCATGTGGTGGATGAGAAGGAGCGGACACATTATCTATATAACAATAGACGGCGGCGGGCTGCCAGACTGTGGTGGCGGTTGCGCCCTATCAGGAGATACTTATTAGCAATCTATAGGAGAATATGAGACTGAAGAAAGGATTTGTGCTGCGCGAGGTGTGCGGCGAACGCGTGATTGTGGGCGAGGGCCTCGATGCCATCAACTTCGGCAAGCTGCTGGCCCTGAACGATACGGCTGCCTGGCTGTGGAAACAAGCCTGGGAAATGGGCGACTTCACCATCGAGGCACTGGCAGACAGGCTCTGTGAGGAATACGACGTATCGGCAGACGAAGCCCGAAAGGATGTTGCTGACATCATAGCCGAGTGGCAGAACGTCGGCGTGATAGGATAATTTGTCTGATTCGGGCAATTCGTAGTCGGGAAATGAAATACGTAGTATGGCTGTGGCGTAACTCGCGAGGCATCCGCTGGAATTCGGCGGCGCGCATCGTAGCGGGCATCGGGCAGGTGGTGCTCGGCCTGCTGATGGTGTGGCTCAGCCGACGGTTCATCGACGAGACCATCCGCACGGGTACGGCCGACGATGTGATGTGGATGGTGCTGTGGCTTGTGCTGACGGTCGTGGGCGGCGTGGTGCTGCGGCAGGTGGGCTACTGGCTGACGACCTCGGCCAGCATCCGACAGTCGAACGCCCTGCGGCTGCGCCTCTTCAGCAGTCTGTTCCGCAGGCAGTTGTTCTCGGGCGACGACCTGCACTCCGGCGACGTAAGTTCACGACTGGCGAAGGATATCGAGCAGATCAGCACCGTCTGTAGTGACACGCTGCCACAGATGGTGATTACGATGATACAGCTCTGCGGAGCCTTCCTGCTGATGCGGTGGTTCGACGAGCGGCTGGCCTGGGCACTGCTGTTGCTCACGCCGATGGCCATCGTCTTCGGCAAACTCTTCGCCCGCCGCCTGCGCCAGATGACACTCGGCATCCGGCAGGACGAGAGCCGCATACAGATGCAGGTGCAGGAGGGCATGGAACATAATGCCGTGCTGCGCTCGTTAGGCTCGGAGCAGTGGGTCACTGACCGTCTCGACACGATGCAGCAGCGACTGCGTGGGAATGTGATGCGGCGCATGCGGTTTACTGTCGTCACGCGTCTCATCATGGGCTGCGCCTTCGGTCTCGGCTATCTCTTGGCATTCGTCTGGGGCGGCATCGGACTGCGCAACGGCACCATCACCTTCGGCGTGATGACCTCGTTCCTGCAACTCGTCGGTATGATTCAGCACCCAATACTGCAATTGCTCAACATGGTGCCGGGCATCATCCATGCCACGGCCAGCATCGACCGGCTGGAGGAAATCGATTCTAATTCCTCCCCTGAGTCAGGGGGCGTCAGGAGGGGGCTGAACACGCTGTCAGGCATCCGTTTCCGCGATGTCAGTTTCCGCTATGCCAACGGCGACCGATTCGTGGTCAACCACTTCAGCCACGACTTCAAGCCTGGCTCCAAGACCGCCATCATGGGCCAGACGGGCATTGGCAAGACCACCCTGTTCCGCCTGATTCTCAATCTGATTGAGCCAACGGAAGGAAGCATCGAAGTGGGTGGCGAACTCTGCTTCGTGCCGCAGGGCAACAGTCTGATGAGCGGCTCTATCCGTTATAACCTGCTGTTGGCGCGGCCCGATGCTACCGGCGGAGAACTGCGCGAGGTGCTGCATACCGCTTGTGCCGATTTCGTATTCGACCTGCCCGAAGGTCTCGACACTGAACTCGGAGAGCGGGGCAGCGGACTCAGCGAGGGGCAGGCCCAGCGCATCGCCATCGCCCGTGGACTGCTGCACGGCGGCGACATCCTCCTGCTCGACGAAATCAGCAGCAGCCTCGACGAACAGACCGAACGAGAACTCTACCGCCGACTCTTTGCCGCCTATCCCCAGAAGACCATGCTTCTCATTACCCATCGAACCGCAGTCAGTGAACTGTGCGACGAGACCATCAAGAAATCCTGCTTTTGAAGAGAAACGGGGCTTCATACGAACACAGAAAGAACCGTCCCTTTTGTGTTCAAGATTATAGTTCATCGTGTCCATTCGGTTGCAAAGTTACAAAAAAAGCCACATACTTCACCGATTTTTAAGAAAAAATGCTACCTTTGCAGACGATTATGGCACTAATAAAGAGTTACAGAGGTCTGACACCCAAGTGGGGCAAGGACTGTTATTTCAGCGAGAACGCCACGATAGTGGGCGACGTGACGATGGGCGACGAGTGCTCAGTGTGGTTCAACGCCGTAGTGCGAGGCGACGTGGCCCCCATCACCATCGGCAACTGTACGAACATACAAGACGGTTCGTGCGTGCACGTGACCTTCGATACCGGTCCCACGCATATCGGCTCGTACGTGACCATCGGCCATAACGTGACAGTACATGCCTGCACCATCCACGACCACGCACTGATCGGCATGGGCTCCACCCTACTCGACGGCTGCGAGGTGGGCGAAGGCTCGATCGTGGCGGCTGGGGCCCTCGTGCTGCAGAACACGAAGATCCCTGCGGGCGAGATTTGGGGCGGCGTGCCTGCCAAGTATCTCAAGCCCGTGCGCCCAGGCCAGACGGATAATGCCGAGCACTACGTGGCCTATTCCAAATTCTATATCGAGGAAGACGACACCCCGCTGACACCTGCTAGCGAAGTGTAGCCACGACGTACTCACTCTGGGTGCCGATGCGGTACTTACCGCCCCAGATACCCAGACCTGAGGAGACGTAATACTGGGTGTGGCTCCGTTGATGGCTGCCCCAAGAGCACTCATAGACGTGATCCGTAATCCAAGAGATGGGCCATACCTGTCCGCGATGGGTGTGGCCGCTGAGTTGGAAATCGACACCCGCAGCCTCAGCACGTTCCAGACTATAGGGCTGATGATTGAGGACGATGATGTATGTCCCCTTATAGGGCATCACAAGATCTTCCACCGTCTTGCGGCGACGGTTCGTAACGTCGTCGCGCCCTATGACAGTAATGACACTGTCGATGACAACCGCCTCGTCGATGAGCAGGTGGATGCCCGCATCCTTGTAGAATTGCTGGGCCTCGGGACTGCCTGCATAGTATTCGTGGTTGCCCAGACAGGCATAGACAGGCGCCTTCAGTCTGAGGAATTCCTCGTGCATCTTTTCTTCGAGCAACGGGCGCATGCTGCCATCGATGATGTCGCCTGCCACGAGGATGAAGTCGGGCTTCTCCTGATTGATCATATCCACCCAGCGGGCCAGTTCCTTGCGGGGATTATGGTAGCCCAGATGCAGATCGGAGAGCATCACGATACGGTATTCCTTGGGTAGCGGCTTCGAGGACTTGAGTTCCAGCGGCACGCGTACCTTATTCTTATAATGGAGGTTGCCATAGAGGAAGATACCGAAGATGAGCACGAAGATAGCGAGGGCTGACTGCCAGTTGTGGTAGAGCAAGGACCTAGGCACGAGGTGGACGAGCCGCCCCAGGTCGAGCACCAGGAAGAGCATCACCAGATAGAGCAAGATGATGATCGACGAGGTGCCTATCTCATAGGCCGCCTGCGCCACAGGCAGGGGCAGGGAGTCGAACTTACGTGCCACCGAGGCAAAGAGCAGGGCGAAACAGCACACGCCCACGGCGATAATCAGAGATTTCCACAGGGCAGACAGGGGCAGCAGCACCCATACGTGCCAGACAATATAGACGACTGCCAGCAGGGGCAGTACCATGAACGAAAACATCCACATATTTCTCATCAGTTCAGTTATATCCGTGCAAAAATAGCAAGTTATTTGCAGATCGTATCGGGTTATTCACAATAATTTTGTAACTTTGCAGGCGCATTAATATCTTTTAGCGAAAAATGAGACAAAAAATATTCGTTACCTGGCTGTCGCTGCTACTGTTGTGTCCCGTCTTCGGACAGAAAAAAGAAATCCATATCCTGGCAGCCAATGATATGCACGCACAGATAGAAGTGTTCCCTCAACTGGCCGCCCTGATAGACAGCCTGCGGGCTGAAGACCCCTCACTGCTTGTCTTCTCGGCAGGCGACAACCGTACAGGCAACCCTATCAACGACAAATACAGGATTCCCGCCTACCCGATGGTAGCCCTGATGAACCTGACGGGCTTCAACGGCTCGACACTCGGCAACCATGAGTTCGACGTGCATTCGCTGTCGAGACTGGTCGGCCTCTCCAACTTCCGCTATATCTGCGCCAACATCTTCCCATCGGACTCCGTAAACATCAAGACCGTGCCCTACCAGATCTTCGACGTGGAGGGACTGAAGGTGGGCGTGGTCGGTGCCGTCCAACTCAGTCCGCAGGGCATCCCCAGCACCCATCCCGACAACGTGAAGGGCATCGCCTTCAAGCCTGCCGAAGAGGTGATCGGACAATATGAGTGGCTAAGCAGCGAGTGCGACGTCACCATCCTGCTCTCCCACCTGGGCTACCCGAAGGACATCGAGATGGCGCATCAGTTCCCTTGGTTCGACCTGATCATCGGCGGACACACCCACACCCAACTGAAGGGCGACGAGGTGGAGAACGGTATCCTGATCACCCAGAACAAGAACAAGTTCGGGCGCGTAACCTACATCACCCTGACCGTTGATAGCGACAAGGTGACAGACAAGAAGGCCGAGTATATCGATGTGAAGAAGTATGGCAAGAGAAGCGGACTGGTAGATGCAATGGTTGCCCACTTCAATGACAACCCTGAGTTCCGTCGCGTGGTGGCCATAGCCGACAGGCCCTTTGAAACCCGTGAGGAACTGGGCTGCATGATGTGCGATGCCTATATCTCGGAGTGTCATGCCGACCTGGCCGTGGAGAATCCTGGCGGCGTACGTATCGATAGCCATCCTGCCGGTGATATCACCGTGCTCGACATCCTGGAGATGGATCCGTTCGACAATAATGCGGTCGTGCTCGAACTGACGGGTGAGGAACTGGTCACCATGATGCGCACCTATTGCCACGACAGGTATATCAGTTTCCCCTTTGTGGGAGGTTTCAAGTGCGAACTGATTTTAGACCGCAATGAGCCGGGCATCATCAAGGACGTTAAACTGACAACGCTCGACGGGAGGAAGTTCAATATGAAGAAGAAATACAGGGTGGCGACCAACAATTATATCCCTGCTACCAGTAAGATACCCGAAGGATCAGCCCACATGCTGAACATTCAGACGACCGATATCCTGACGCGATTCCTGGAGAACAACAAAACCGTCAACTACCAAGGAGTCCGCAGGCTGACAGTACTTTCTCGGTAGCACCTGCAAGACCCTGTACGAACTTGCCTGCGCTGTCACCTGCCTTACGGAGTTCTTCGGGCGAGGTAAGGAATCGATCCATCTGCTGGGCAAACTCTTCGTAGGTATGGAAATCAAAGCCGCCACCAGCCGCCTTGAGCCCCTTTGCCTCCTGGAACTTCTGGTTGTTAGGACCGAAGAACACGGGTACATCCCAGACGGCAGCCTCCAGCGTATTGTGGATGCCCACGCCGAAGCCACCGCCGACGTAGGCAATATCCCCATAGTGGTAGATACTCGACAAGAGACCGAAGCAGTCGATGATCAGGATCTCAGAATTCTCAGAGTTCTCGGAGATCTCCGAGTAGCGAAGGACCTTACGGCCTTCGAGCAACTTCTCTATCTGCTTCATATGATCCTCGCCGATGACATGGGGGGCGATGATCAGTTTCCAGTCCCGATGCTCGTTAAAGTACTTGATGAAGATCTCCTCGTCGGGAGGCCATGACGAGCCTGCGACAAAGACTTTATAATCTTTCTTAAACTGCTCGACGACGGGCAGTTGCCTGGCAGCCTCCTTGATCTGGAGCACACGGTCGAAACGGGTGTCGCCCACAACGGTCACATTATCGAGGCCGATACCGGCCAACAGTTCCTGACTGACCTCATTCTGCACGAAGAAGTGCGTGAAGCAGTTCAGCACGCGACCATACTGGCGGCCATACCATTTGAAGAATACCTGATCAGGCCGGAAGATGCTCGACACCGAATAGACAGGCACGTTCCTGTGCTTCAGGATATGAAGGTAGTTGTACCAGAACTCATACTTGATGAAGAAGGCCATCACAGGGCGGATCAGCCTCAGGAATCGACGCGCATTGGTGACCGTATCGAGCGGCAGGTAGCAGATGATGTCAGCCCCCTGGTAGTTCTTACGCACCTCATAGCCTGACGGCGAGAAGAACGTGAGCAGGATCTTGTACTCAGGATGCTCCTGACGCAGGCGCTCCATCAGTGGACGACCCTGTTCGAACTCGCCCAAAGAGGCGGCATGGAACCACACGTACTGTGCAGTGGGATCCACCTGTTCCTTGATGACGCGGAACGCATCGCGCTCACCCCGCCACATCTTCTTCACCTTCTCGTTGAAGAAACTATCGACGAAGACGCCCAGTTGGTAGAGGTATATACAGAGATTATACATCAGCCTAATGTTTCGATGGCACGTTTCATTCGCTTGATCGTCTCATCCTTACCGAGGAAGGCCGAGATGTCGAACATACCGGGACCCTTGCCCTCGCCTACGAGTGTCAGTCGCCAGGCATTCATGATATTGCCCAGTTTATATTCCTTCTGCTCTATCCAAGCATGCACGACCTGTTCCTGATTCTCAAGGGAGAAGTCGTCGATGCCCTCCAGCACGGTAATCAGTTCGGTCAACTGCTGGCCACTATCCTCCTTCCAGCGCTTCTTCACGGTCTTCTCATCGTACTCGATGGGAGCCTCGAAGAAGAACGAGCAGAGGGGCCAGAGTTCATTGACGAACGACACGCGGTCCTTCATCATCGCCGTCACCTTGGTTACGCGCTCCAGTGTCTCCTCAGGGCAGTGCTCCTTCACGATGGGGAAGAACAGTTGGGCGATCTCCTCAGCCGACTTCATCAGGATATACTCGTGGTTGAACCAAATGCCCTTGTCGTAGGCAAACTTGGCACCAGCCTTGGAACACTTCGTGATATCGAAGAGCGGCACGAGTTCGTCGAGCGAGAAGATCTCCTGCTCCGTACCGGGGTTCCAGCCCAGCAGAGCCAGGAAGTTGATGACAGCCTCAGGGAAGTAGCCGTCCTCACGATAGCCGCGAGACACCTCGCCCGTCTTCGGGTCGTGCCACTCCAGCGGGAACACTGGGAAGCCCAGGCGGTCGCCGTCGCGTTTCGAGAGTTTTCCCTTGCCGTCGGGTTTCAGCAACAGCGGCAGGTGGGCAAACTGCGGCATGGTGTCCTCCCAGCCGAAGGCCTGGTAGAGCAACACGTGGAGCGGAGCCGAGGGCAACCACTCCTCACCACGGATCACATGGGAAATCTCCATCAGATGGTCATCGACGATGTTAGCCAGATGATAGGTGGGCAACTGGTCGGCGCTCTTATAGAGCACCTTGTCGTCAAGGATATCACTCTTCACGCGCACCTCACCACGGATGAGGTCGTTGACGAGCACTTCCTGACCGGCCTCGACACGGAAGCGCACCACATACTGCTTGCCGTCGGCGATTAACCGATCGACCTCTTCCCTAGACAAGGTCAGTGAGTTGCGCATCTGGGTGCGCGTATGACAGTCGTACTGGAAATTCTGGATCTCAGCACGCTTAGCCTCCAGTTCCTCGGGGGTGTCAAAGGCGATATAGGCCTTGTCGGCATCCAGCAACTGCTGCACATATTTCTTATAGATATCACGACGCTCACTCTGGCGGTAAGGACCCTTGTCGCCTCCGAAACTGACGCCCTCGTCGAACTGGATGCCCAGCCATTTGAACGACTCGATGATATACTCCTCGGCACCAGGCACGAAACGGTTGCTGTCGGTATCCTCAATACGGAACACAAGGTCGCCACCATGCTGACGGGCGAACAGATAATTATACAAGGCGGTACGCACACCACCGATATGCAATGCGCCCGTCGGACTGGGAGCAAAACGCACTCTTACTCTTCTTTCAGACATTGTTTTCGTTAATTTGCCTGCAAAGGTACAAAATAATTCATAATTCATAATTCATAATTCATAATTATTTTCTAACTTTGCAGCAAAATCATCCAAAATGAGCAGTTTCAACATAAAAAATGACATGACCGGGCGCGATTTACTCATCCGTCTGGCACTGATCATCTGTACAGTCACCATCATCGTCTGGCTGATGCCGAAGAATAACTATGCCACCTTCAAGATCGAACAGGGGAAGCCCTGGGCCTATACCGACCTGAGTGCACCCTTCGACTTCCCCATCTACAAGAGCGAAGAGGCGGTGAAGGCGGAACGCGACAGTCTGATGGAACTGTATGAACCCTATTACATCCGTAACAACGATATCGCCGGCAAACAGGTCAGGCAGTTCTATAAGGACTACAGTAACGGCATCCCCGGACTGTCGAACGACTACCTGAGCATCATCGCCAACCGCCTGCGCGACCTGTATGCCCAGGGCATCATGAACAGTTCGGAATACGCCCGTCTGCGCCAGGACACCTCCCGGACTGTCAGGATCATCAACGGCAAGGACGCCTCCAGTCGTCAGATCACCAAGATATACTCCGTCGTCTCGGCCTACGAACAGATGTTCAACGACGAGGCCCTGTCGCAGCATGCCGACGTGCTCAGGAAATGTAACCTCAACGACTATATCACCCCCAACCTATCGTACGACAAGGAGCGGAGCGAGGCCAGTCTGAACGAAATCCATAACAGCATCCCGCTGGCCAGCGGGATCGTGCAGACCGGTCAGAAGATCATCGACAGGGGTGAGATCGTTGACAGCAAGAAGTACAACATCCTAATGTCGTATAAGAAGGAGACGGAGCGCCTGGAGGAGAACCGGCAGGGCGTGCTCAGCCTAACCATCCTGGGGCAAATTCTCTACGTGCTGATCATGATCTCCGGTCTCACCACCTACCTGACCCTTTTCAGGAAAGACTATTTTGAGAACTTCCGCTCCGCGATCATGCTCTACTCGCTCATCCTCTTCTTCGTCGTACTGACCTCGCTGATGGTGAGCCACAGTGTGCTCCATGTCTTTATCCTTCCCTACGCCATGCTACCCATCTTCGTCCGTGTGTTCATGGATTCCCGTACGGCCTTCATGGCGCATACGATCATGATCCTTATCTGCGCCTCCATCCTACAGCACCCGCTGGAGTTTATCGCCGTGGAACTGATAGGGGGTCTAGTGGCCATCTTCTCGCTGAGGGAACTCTCCAGCCGCTCTCAGTTGTTCTGGACAGCCGTCCTGATCACGGTCTCCATGGTCCTTACGAACCTGTCGCTGGACTGGATACAGACCAGTGACCTCACCAAGATCAACTTCAGGGAGAACAACTACCTCGTCATCAACGGCGTACTGCTGTTCTGCTCCTACCCGCTACTCTATCTGATTGAGAAGACCTTCGACTTCACGTCGAATATTACGCTCATCGAACTGTCGGATATGAACAAGACCCTGCTCCGCAAGATGAGTGAGGTGGCCCCGGGCACTTTCCAGCACTCCATCCAGGTGGGCAACCTCGCCGCAGAGATTGCCAACAAGATTGGTGCCAAGAGCCAACTGGTCCGTACGGGTGCACTGTATCATGACATCGGCAAGATCGTCAATCCCATCTACTTCACGGAAAACCAGTCGGGCGTCAACCCGCATAGTAAGTTAGGTGCCATCGACAGTGCGCAGATGATTATCAGTCACGTAACAGAGGGTATCAAACTGGCCGAGAAATACAACCTGCCCAACGTGATCAAGGACTTTATCTCCACCCACCACGGACAGGGCAAGACGAAGTATTTCTATATACAATATAAGAACGCCCACCCCAACGATGAGATCGACGAACTGCTCTTCACCTATCCCGGACCTAACCCCTTCACTAAGGAACAGGCCATCCTGATGATGGCCGATACCGTGGAGGCCGCCTCACGCTCCTTGCCCGACTATACCGAGAAGAGCATCCGCGACCTGGTCAACAAACTCATCGATGCACAGGTGGCTGAAGGCTACTTCAAGGAATGCCCCATCACCTTCCGTGACATTGCCTATGCCAAGACCGTGCTCATCGAGAAACTGAAGACCATCTACCACACCCGTCTCAGTTATCCCGAACTGAAGAAATAAAAAGTGCACACTTACACCTTTGAGTGTGCAAAACCTGCACAAAATTGCACATCTGTGCAGGATTTTGTGCACTTTCCGTTAAATTTCCTTAACTTTGTGTGCGCAAACGGAGAAGTTTGAAACAATACTTTTACCTTTGCAGCCGATTTTAGCAAAAAATTGTTTAAGGATATGAAAAAAATCTACGTGATGCTCACCAGCGTGATGCTGGCCACAGCAACAACCGCCACAGCAGGTGGCATCTTAACCAACACGAATCAGAGTATTGACTTCCTGCGCAATCCTGCGCGCGACGCTGCCATTGGTCTCGACGGTGTCTATTCCAATCCAGCAGGTGTCGCTTTCCTCCCGGAGGGTTTCCACTTGGGATTCAACTGGCAATACGCCCACCAGACACGTACCATCACCAGCACGAACCCCGTGTTCGCCCTCGGTCGCAAGAACAACGGTGAGGCCACCAAGATCTTCGAGGGTGTAGCCGATGCCCCGTTCATCCCTTCGCTACAGGCTGCCTATAACAAAGGCGACTGGAGCATCCAGTTCAACTTCTCCGTCCCCGGTGGCGGCGGCAGTTGTGAGTTTGCCGACGGTCTGGGATCCTTCGAGAGCGTTGTGGGCGGTATCGCCAGTCAACTCAAAGGGCTCGACCAGATTGCCACGGCCCTCGGCCAACAGGCTCCCGGTGTCAGCGGCTACGACATGGACGGCTACATGCAGGGGCGCCAGTACTATTTCGGTTTCCAACTCGGCGCTGCCTATAAGATCATGCCCGACCTCTCCATCTATGGCGGTCTGCGCCTGCTCTATGGTACAGCCACTTACAAGGCCAAGATCAGCAACATACAGGTGAAGACCGCCGGCGGCTATGTCGATTTCGGAAGTTTTCTCCAGTCGGCCACAGCCATGGTCGATGGCGGTATCTCCTACGTCAACGGCAGTCTTGAGCAGGTGAATGCCGGTATCGCCCAGTACGAGGCTGCGGGTGTCACTGCCCCTGCTGAACTCACTGCCACCAAGGCACAACTCGAGGGCTCTGCCGCCACCCTGGAGGCAACGAGCACCAACCTCAACAACCTTCAGAAGTACTCCGAGGGTGTGAACCTTCTCTGCAACCAGTGGAGCGTAGGTATCGCCCCCGTACTCGGCATCGACTGGCGCGTGGGGAAATTCAACTTCGCCGCCAAGTACGAGTTCAAGACGCAAATCCATATGGAAAACGAATCGACGGTGAACAAGGCCAGTGAGATCCCGGCCGTCAACAAGTTCCGCGACGGTGAGAAGATCGACGAGGACATCCCCGCCCAGTTGGCTTTCGGCGCCATGTGGAACATTACCGATGCCATCCGTCTAAACCTCGGCTACCACCATTTCTATGATACCAACGTGAACTGGTACAACAACACGCAGGAACTGCTTGACGGTGGTACCAACGAGTACCTCGGCGGTGTAGAGTGGGACATCACCGACAAACTGACCATCTCTGCCGGTGCCCAGGCCACACGATACCAACTGACCGACGCTTACATGAACGATATGTCGTTCGTCGTCAACAGTTACAGTTTCGGTTTCGGCTTCAACTACAAGGCCACGGACAAACTGACACTCAAGGCCGCCTACTTCCAGACGAACTACGACGACTACGAGCGCATTACCTCCAAGGAGCCTCTCATCAGCGAGACCTTCACCCGTACCAACCGCGTGCTGGGTATCGGCTGCGAAGTGTCTTTATAAATACTAGGACTTACAACGGATCGATGTCAAAGTAGATCTGTAGCGAGTTGTAGCGCTTGTCCTGTAGCATCTGCTGCTGGGCAAGCGCTAAATATTTGCGCACGTCGGCCATGTTGAGACCGAGTTCGAGTTTCAGCACGAGTTTACGGATGGAGAGCGACTTCACCTTTGCCACGGCGGGCTTGTCGGGACCGAGAACACGGGCGCCAAACCACTGGCGCAGGCGACTGGCCATCTCAACGCCTGCTGTTTCAACCAACGAGTCCGTGCGATGTTTCAGATAGACATAGACCAGACGGTAATATGGCGGATAATGGAACTGCTGGCGCTCGGCAATGAGAGTCTTATAATGAGCGGCATAGTCGTTGCGCACCACTTGCTTGATCAGCGGCAGGTCAGGACTTTTAGTCTGCAGGATCACTAGTCCGCGCTTGCCTTTGCGGCCTGCCCGCCCACTCACCTGCGCCATCATCATGAAGGCATGCTCGTAGGCCCTGAAGTCAGGATAGTTGAGCATGCTGTCGGCATGGAGGATACCCACCACGGAGACCTTGTCGAAGTCGAGTCCTTTGGAGATCATCTGTGTGCCAATAAGCAGATTTGTCCGTCCTGCGGAGAAATCGCTGATAATACGTTCGTAGGCACTTCGGCTACGAGTGGTGTCCAGGTCCATGCGGGCGATACGGGCCTCTGGGAAGATGTCCTGCACCTCGGCCTCGATCTTCTCCGTACCGTAGCCACGCGTCAGGAGATCCTTACAGCCACAGGCAGGACACTCCGACGGCACCTGATAGGTATAGCCACAATAGTGACACGTGAGTTGGTTCAGGTGGCGGTGGAAGGTGAGCGACACGTCGCAGTGCTGACAATGAGGCACCCAGCCGCACTGCTTGCACTCGATCATCGGCGCATAGCCGCGACGGTTCTGGAAGAGGATCACCTGCTCGCCCCGCTCCAAAGCCTCACGGGTCTTTGCCAAGAGTAATGGCGAGAAGGGCCCGTTCATCATCTTGCGGTGCTGCAGGTCCTTGATATCCACCACCTGAATCTCGGGCAGTTCGATACCCTTGTAGCGCTGAAAGAGTTCCACAAGACCATACTTGCCGGTCTTAGCATTATAATAGGTCTCCAAAGAGGGTGTCGCGGTGCCCAAGAGCGTCTTTGCCCCAAACATCTGAGCCAGGACGATAGCCGTGCTCCGCGCGTGATAACGGGGCATGGGGTCCTGCTGCTTGTAACTGGTCTCGTGCTCCTCATCGATGATCACCAGACCGAGATTCTGGAAAGGCAGGAACACGGCACTGCGTGCTCCCAGGATCACATCATAGGGATGCGCCGAGAGTTGCTTCTGCCAGATCTCCACGCGCTCAGCATCGGAATACTTGGAGTGGTAGATGCCCAGACGGTTGCCAAAGACATGCTGGAGCCGTTGCATGATCTGCACGGTGAGGGCAATCTCCGGCAGGAGATAGAGCACCTGCTGTTTCTTTTCCAGTGCCTGCTGGATAAGATGGATATAGATTTCCGTCTTACCACTGGAAGTGACGCCGTGCAGGAGGGTGACGTTCTTCTTGAGGAAAGAAAATGCAATCTGATTATAGGCATCCTGCTGGGGCGTGCTGAGGGGCTTGATCTGCTCAGGATGGGGTTCTCCCCCGTGGTTCAGGCGACCCACTTCCTGTTCGTAGGTTTCCAACAGTCCGCGCTTCACCAGGGCATTGACGGTCTGAAGCGAGTGCCCCTGATTGAGCAGTTCATCGCGGGTACAGGGGGACGGTTCTTTTGCTAGACCATCTGACCAAACAAAAGAACCGTCCCCCTGTAAGGCGAGGAAATCGATGAAGGATCTCTGTTGACTGGGGGCGCGCTGGAGCATGTCGATGGCGATATGCAGGGCCTGTTCGCTGCGGAACTTCGGTGTCAGACGGATATAGGTCTCCGTCTTGGGCCTATAGCCGTCCTCCGCCTTCAGGCCAGAGGGCAAGGCTGCCTTATAGACCTCGCCGATGGGAGACATATAATAGTCAGCAATCCAGTGCCACAGTCTTAACTGCGTGTCGAGCAGGATGGGCGACACGTCAAGCACCTGAAGAATATCCTTCACTTCATATCCTTCAGGTGCATGATAACGTATCTCGGCAATAATGCCGACGTAGGTCTTGTTCCTGCCAAACGGAACTAACACACGTAGTCCCACCCGCACCTGTCCCTCCAGAGTCTGTGGAACGGAATAGGTGAACACGCCATCGAGCGGCAGAGGCAGGATAACATCTACGAACAAATCGGCTTAGAAATATACGGCAGCGCCAATCTGCCAGGCATTGTTATGGGTGTCGATGTCTTTATAGCCCGTGAACTCACCCGACTTACCAGCGGCGAGGTTATAGGTAAAGCCTACCTCCAGGTGCTTCAGCAGATAGACACCTGCACCGAAGTTGATGCTCAGGTTAGCATCATTCAGACGGTACTCACCCACTGATGTATTATACACTTTGTCGCCCACGGGGAAGCCGAACTGAGGACCTACGGCCAAGTAGATACCTGCAGAGCCGCCTATGCCGATGTTATAACGGACGTTCACGGGTATCTGGATTGACTTCTGTTTAATATCGTAGGTATTAAGACTTGAAACGGTCGTAAGCCCCTGATCATTAGCGGGCGCAGCAGTTGCATCATCCATATCTACCTCTGCACTGCGCTGATCATAGAGTGCAGCGATATCCACACCAAAACCTGCGGGCAAGGAAATCTTCAGAGCCGGACCCACATAGAAACCCGTCTGATTATCCGAACTATAGACTTCCTTACTAAAAGTCATATTGGTGATATTCAGACCACCCTTGACACCAAACTTCACACCCTGTGCCTGACCCGTCATAGCCATGGCTACGGCCAGCACCACTAAAGTAAAAATTCTCTTCATTTTCAACTTCATTTAATAATAAGATGGTGCAAAGATACGAATAAGCGAGTAAAAAACCAAATTCTATTTGGATTTTTTCGAGCGTGAGTATCTTCGGTGAAACCAAAGATACGAAATTAATGCCTTTGTCTGCGTACTGTCACACGGGCAGAGCCACTGGAAGAAGAGGACGAACTGCCACCGCTCTTCGGTTTACTGGCCTTTGTACGGCGCGGACTGCTGCCAGAAGACTTGGTGGAAGCCTTAGCCTTCTTGGTCTTCGCAGCCTTCACGTCGAGTTTGGCAATGCTGTCAAGCGAATCCTTCTTCTCTGGATCGCCGAAGATATTCTTGCGGAAAGCCTCGAGTTCCTTCTCGATGCGCTTCTGTTCGGCAGAGAGTTTGGTAGTGTCGCCGTCACAGAGTTGCATGAGTGTCTTACCCTGGGCGTTGTTCGTCTTATAGATCTTGCCACGGTACATGTTCAGCGTGAAGTAGTCATCCATCGACATGGTGGCGGCATTATTCAGACTACTGGGCATGACGGTCTGTCGCGTCAGGAAAGGTTCCAGATCCGAATACTTCACCCAGAAGAGCGGGTACTGCGTAGCCTCACCGCCGAAATCGTCGTCGCGCATCATCACGGGACAGAGGGCCAGCACCTTGATATGGAACGAAGAGTTGGCCTGATCGTAGTAGGCACTCTCCTTCAGGTAGTACTTCTTCACCTCCGATGAAGGGATGTCGCTGTTATCGACTTTCAACTTACCATCCTGTTCCTCGTAGAAGATATGGTAGTTGTCAAGGATGGTCTTCATCTGCACCCTGGCCTCATCCGTAAACACGTCGCTGCCATCGGTGGGATACTCATAGACGGGGATATAGCCGTTCTGCGCCAGTTTGAAGATATAGGTAAACAGGTTTACCTGCTTGCCCTGCGGCTCCACGGGATAATAGAGACCCGCATTCTCGTCCTTCGTGAGGTCGATCTCACGGTAGATGTCACGCCGCCATACCACCTCCTCGGGCACGTCCAAAGCCGTGGGGAAGGATATCTGCGCACGCATCGACATGGCCGAAGAAGGCGACTTCTTCTGTTGTTGTTGCTGTTCGACCTTCTGCTGAATGCGACGCTGCTTGGGCTGTGCCTGAGCGATGCCTGTTGCCAGCACTATCGTCAATAAGAACAATACTCTTTTCATATCATCTGTAAACTGTAAACTATCAACTGTAAACTATCAACTGTAAACTACTTCACAATAATCTCCATCGGGTTCTGCAGGGTGCGCGTCAGACCGTCGGGGCCTACCACCGTCACACGTGAGATATAGAATCGGCGGTTGCGCGTCAACTTACGGAAGGTCTCCTTCTGACGACCGGAGAACGAGGCCCCGTCCGAAGCCATCGGCACGGCATTACCCATATTGTCGAAGAACACCGTCTCGAACGACTGCACACGGAAGGCAATATCCAGAATACCGTCGTCGATGGCTGCCCCGATGGCATCCGAAGCCACCAGTTGCGACTTCGCCAGACCGCCTCCTTTATAGCGCGTGGGGTTGCCATGCTCGTCCTTCATGGCGATATACGGCGTCGGATCGGGCAGTTTCCTCACGCGGAAGGTATATTGCCCCATCTGCTGCGGGCGCCCTGTGTTCGTTGAGACCACGGTGATCGTGGCGTTCTCCCCGATCTTCGAGGGGCGGGCGATATACTTGCCGGGACCGACAGCCTGTAGAGTGCCATTGGTCATCGTGGCCTGCACCTTGGTAAGGGGCACGCCCGGCACACTCACGCTGATGGGGTTGTTATAGCCTGCATAGAGCATGTTCATTAGGTCAGCCGAAACTGTGGCACTGGGATCCACCACCGTATATTTCTGCTCAAAGTCACGGCGCACCTTGTCGCCATTTCCATTGACGGTTTCCAGATAGCCCGCGAGGGTGAAGTCACCCGTGGCCCCGCAGATGCGCTCATAGAGGTTATCCTGAAGCGTCACCTTCTGACCGCCTATATAGATATCGGGCACCTGGGTCGTATCTACTGCTGCCATCACGATGTGGGCGGAGAACTTGTCGCCGCGGACGATGGTCTGTGAGTTAGGTATCACAAAAGCCTCCAAGGCGTTTACGCGGATATCCTTCACGTCGATGTTTTGCACCAGCGTGTGGAGCACCTCTCCCTCCGCATAGCGCACGTCGCTCTGCAGTTTCGAGAGCAGCGTCACGGCCGCGGCGGCGGGCATCGACTCAAACATATATTCCTGCCAGTTCTTACCCATCGACATGGCATTCTTGGGGATCTCCGTCGTCAGGTTACTGGCGATGATCTCACGCTGTTTCTCGTCCGTCACCATCTTCAGCATCCGCTGACGGAAGGCGTTGATGGCATTGTAAAGTTCCTGTCCTCGGCCACCGCTGAGGGAGAGCATCACCTGATTGGCTGCCTCCAGGTCTTCCTTATTGCGGATGTTCTGCGGATCCCCGTTCTTGCCGTCGGCCTCTTGCACGATGGCCAGTTTCAGGTCGGCCGCCAGATTATAGAGCGAGTCGCTCATCTGTCTGACCCGCTGGGCACGGTCGTACCACATCTTCACCTTCTGGGGATTGGCCTTCATCTGCGTCTCGAAGTCCTCGTAGATGGCCAGGTTCTCCTTTGTCGAATTGCCCGTCGTACGGTTCAGGCTCTCCTCCACGATGGAGAAGCCGTTGAGCACCTCCGTGGAGACGTTCAGCGCCAGCATCGCCATCAAGACGACATACATCAGGTTGATCATCTTCTGGCGTGGTGATACGGGTCTTTTCCTGATAGCCATCTTCCTATACGTTCATCTTGGCGGTCATCGCCTCAATCATACGGGCGTAGATCTTATTCAACTCTGCTATCTGTGCAGCCATCCGCTTGGTCTGTTCGTTGATCTCGTCGATGGTGCCGATCTGTGTACTGGCACTCTTCAGTTGCAGTTCATAGACCTTGCAGATACCTGTCAGCGTCCGATTCAGGTTCTCCATCTCCTCGGAGTCGTGGGCCAGGCGCTCGCTCTTGTCAGAGACTCTGGCGAGCATCTCCGTCAGGCGCTTCAGTTCATCGACATAGTTGGTCGTGGCCTCCTCAAGTTCTGGATTGATCTGCGGCAGGCCGACCACACCGGGGGTGGACACACCCTCCGACATCGCTGCCACGGAGGATGAGACGGCGGCAATGGCCTCGGTATCGACTCCTGTCTGGCTCGGAGAACTCGGAGTACTCTGACCACCGCCTCCGATGATGATAGTTCCTCCGTTGCCACCGATGACGGTAGCAGAGCCGCCTGCGCCCTCAGCCTCCTGCAAGTTCTCCTTCATGTGGACATCCAATTCCATGCCGTCGGTCGTCTTGTCGAAGGGACGGTCAAAGGCCGAGATAAAGAACACGAACACTTCCGTACCCATTCCGAGGAACAGGAAGAAGTTGGCACCTGGCAGGTGGGTCAACTTAAAGAGCGTACCCAATATCACGATCGAGGCACCCCAACTGTAGGCATAGTTCAGGAAGGTCTGGCCAGGCACACTGTCCATCCACTTCTGAAGCCGATATACGAAATTAAATTTACTATATGTGGTCATGTTGCAATTTGACGATTAAACGATTTCACGATTTGACTATTTCTTCTTCGCCTTCTCGCTGACGGTATTGGCCAGTGAGCGCACGCAGCGGAAACCGATATATGAGCGCGGCTGGTTCTGATACTCCGAGGAGCGCCAGGCCGAACGGATGTACGACTCCGGATCCTTCCACGAGCCACCCCTCACACTCTTCTTCTTCAGGCGATAGGGATCCTCGATGGCGGCATTGTACTTCAACTGGGGATTGATATCATTCATCGCATCCACACCAGCCTCCGTATAGATGGTGCTGGTCCACTCTGCCACGTTGCCCGCCATGTCAAAGAGACCGTTGCTATTGGCGGCATAGATACCCACCTTCGAGGTTATCAGGTTACCATCCTTGGTATAGTTGCCGTCGTCGGGCTTGAAGTTGGCATAGAAACAGCCCTTGCCACTAGCCACGTCCTCATTGTCCCAGGGGAACTCGTTCTGGTCTTTGCCACGGGCAGCATACTCCCACTCGGCCTCCGTCGGCAGACGGTAGCGCTGCACGAAGCGGGCAGCCGGCCCCAGTCCCTTCAACAGGTATTCCGTGCGCCAGGCACAGAAAGCGTTGGCCTGCTCCCACGTCACGCCCACCACGGGGTAGTCGTTATAGGCGGGATTCGAGAAATAGTAGCGCATGTACATCTCGTTGTCGGCATTGGGGAAGTCGTTCACCCAACACGTCGTGTCAGGGAAGATGTTCACGATATAGGTATTCAGGAAGTCCCAGGGTCCTGTCAACTGACGGTTGATGGTCTCGCGCACGATTCTTCCTTCATCATCGATATAGGCCGTATCCTTCGAGATCCACACCTGTTCATTGGGATCCACCGTCACGTCGGTATTCAGGTTCCTCTCCTGCGGATTCATGCGGTTGCGTCGCAGGGCAGCAGCGGTATAGTCGTAGATCTCATAGCGATAGTTCATCTGCGTGTAGTCGAGCATCTTGTCGCCCGTCACGGGGTTGGTCACATAGAGACCGTCGATGATCTCCTGCTCGTCCTCACTCGGCTTGCGCGGCAGTGCCTTCTTCCAGTTGATGAAGGTGCCGATCTCCTCACCGTCCTTGTCGGTCTTCACGGTCTTGTAGGTCTCGTCGATCTCAGCCAGGCGCTCTCGGAGGATGGAGTCGCGCACGTAATACACAAACTGGCGATACTTGGAGTTGGTCACCTCCGTCTCGTCCATCCAGAACCCATCGACGGAGATATCGCGCACAGGCGTCTTTTTGCCCCAGAGACTGTCCTGATTCTCAATACCCATCTTCAGATGACCCCGTTTCACCAGTGTCATGCCATAGGGCGTAGGCTCCGTAAAGGCCCTGCCACCAGTGCCCGTCACCTCACCACCGCCCGATGATGCCAGTTTACTGCCAAAACAACTTGACAGGAAGAGTAAATAGGTAAAAAGGTAAAAAGGTAAAACCTTTCTGCCCCATCCCTTTTGCTTCCTATTATCCAAACTCTGTCTCATATATTTCTTCTTTTACTTTTTTACCTTTTTACCTCTACAAGTACCTCACGCTCTTATGCAGGTTGCGGCCCTTCTTATAGAGGTTCAACTCCGTCTGGTAGCCCACGAAGAGTTCATGACTCCCATTTCCGAAACTGATGGCCGAGGTATATATCTCATAACTGTAACCCAGTCTGATGCCGCGGACGACACCTCCCAACTGCACCGTCACGGAGTTGGCGGGACTATACGACAGGCCTGCATACATCACCCTCTTCTCGTGGGTGTAGAACAGTCGGCCCGAAACATCCGCCCGCCAGGCCACGCCGTCAGTACGCCCCAGAACAGAGGTCTGTATGGTTAAAAACGGATTTTTCAGCCGAATATTGTATCCACCCGTCAAATAATAGGAAGAAGAGATGGCCAACTCGTTCTTTTCTCCCAGATCAACCGTCGGTGAATTCACATGCAGTGCAGAGATTCCCGCATACCAGTCGCGGTGCGTATAATAGATGCCCAAGGAGAGATCAAAACCCGACCCATTGATGGAGGAACTGCTGAAGGCGGGGTCGTTGGAATCCTCCAGTTCCAGTTTCGTCCCGTCGAACTTCTCACTGAGCATGGTCAGTTGCACACCCAGACTCATCTTGCCGCCCAGCAACTGGGGCTGGTAAGCATATTGCAGACCGATACGCGTATGGGAAAACAGGCCGATATTGTCGTTGATGAACTGCACACCAGCCCCATGATATGTCTTCAGGGCATAGAACGGCATGTCGGCAGCGGCATACATCGTGTTGGGATTATGCTCGAAGCCTGCCATCTGGAGGGTGTAGGCCGCAGCCACGTTGAGTTTCGATTCCTTACCCACAGCAGCAGGGTTGAACGAGGATTCCATGGCCCAGTAATGCCCGAATACCACGTCATACTGAGCCCTGACCGAGAGGGCGGTCAGAGCCAGCAGGATCACTATGGGAATACGTCTCAACACCTCTTAATAACGTAAACCCATCCGATTTATTGCATCTTAGTAGCCGGGGTTCTATCATGTCACCAACCTGACAGTCAGATAATATCCTCGCATAACATATAACATGTAAATTTTCGTGTTTGAGGGTGTCACGGTGACACAATGCCGATAAACACTGGGCGTGCACCCACTTTTCGAGGGTGTAACGGGTGACACGAGGGTGACACGCT
>FLNY01000157.1_pt1 | contig 24126 bp, 19 predicted proteins | sample 1140381 | NCBI WGS metagenome assembly FLNY01 (sample SAMEA3878172, study PRJEB12797) | bioreactor metagenome | biome: Moose rumen | place: Sweden | collected 2011-10
GATGCCGATCACCGCCTAAAAAATATCTTATTGATTTTCCAAAGTATTTATTTCTAATTCGGCAAATTGTGGAGTTTTCGTTTGGCAATTTGTGGTGTTTTCGTTTGGCGATTTGTGGAATTTTCGGGCGAAAAAATGGGGGTGACCAGGCAAGTGACCAGCCAGAAGTGACCAGTGACCAGCCAGAATTTTTTACAATCGCTCATAACCCTTATGGAATAAGGGTTCCCGCAAAGGGGTGACCAGTAAACAAAAACCTGTTTCACTAGAAAAATGGCGCGGCTTGCGTCCCCGCATATAAAAAATCGCCGGGAAGGACCCATTGAAAATAGCTATTAACTAATTTTCAAAGTCAAACTCTAGTTGATCTTTATTAATGTCATCTGTTTTATGTTTGGGCTTGATTCTTAATCTTGGTAATGTATGATTACAACTACGGCATCCATCATGGTTGTAATGCGTTCTACTGCTAACTGTGGCTTGCCAGGATTTTCCACAAATAGAACATATCCACCAAACTTTTTTATTTGATCCAGAATGGATTTCTTCTGGTATTAATGGAGCATTTTTTTCGTAATCCCATTCTTTTGCAATATTAGGAAATTTTGTTTTTAAATCGTTTATACCGGTAACAGTTGCCTTATTTGCACACAACGGACAACCAGATTTAGAAAACTTTCTATGCACTATAGTTGCTTGCCATTCATGTCCGCATTTTGAACATTTCCACCAATATTTCTTACCAAAACCTGTTATTACCTCATTTGGAGTTAAGTTGCCATTTTTAGTCGGATGCCATTCTGCGGCTAACCATGGATGTGTAGTAGCTAGATCATTCCTTCCAGCAACAATGGTCTGATGTGAACACTGAGGACAATTATGTAATTTTTTCCCTGTTCTTTGTTTTATCATTGTTTGCCATTCATAACCACATTTAGAACACTTCCACCAGGCAGAATACTCCGATCCGGTGTAAAAATGTTCTGGTTTCAACAATCCATTTTTAGTTGGATGCCACTCTTTAGCAACTTCAGGAAATAAGTCTTGCAGAGAATCTTTTATTTTTCCCTGATATAGTTCTCGTATTTTGATTTCGTCCCGTTTTATATTAACATCATACGATTTTAAGAATATTTTATTTCCAAATAATTTTTCATACGAAAAATCAAGTGAATTTAAGACATAAATAATACATCTTTCCAATAAATCATTGTTTTTTGCCTTACCGGACACAAAATAACACTCATCAGCCAATTCCGAGTAGTTCCTCTTTTTCCCTTCTTTAAATCTGATTAAATGTATACCATTTTTCTTGCATATATTATATTTTCTCTTTTCGGTACCCTCTTTTTCTTGCTTATGCCAAATCTCTCCATCATATTCTATACCTATAGAATATTTGGGAATAAAAATATCTAACTCCATCTTTCCAAGAAAAGGAGCCTTATATCTGCTTATTGCATCAGGAAAGATTTTCTTGATATAGTAAAAAATAGCCTGTTCAGGAAATGAAGTGTGGCATGAATGCCAACAGTGAGGACAACCACCTCCTTTGACACGACTATAAATGGATGCTTGCCATTCTCTTCCACAAGCTTTGCATAACCACCATACTTTTTTACGACTTCCCGCTTTAATATTGTCAGGTGTTATATCCTTGTTTTTGGTTGGATGCCATTCCTTTGTTAGTTCCGGATGACTTGTTGCTAAATCCGTTTTCCCCTTTACATGTCCGCCAGAATGAGCACATACAGGGCATTTAGAATTATGGTTTGTTCTGTTATTAGGACTAGCTAACCATTCATGTCCGCATTTTGAACACCTCCACCAAAATTTTTGATGAGTGCCAGGTCTTATATTTTGCGGTATTATACCAGTATTTCTTTCGTAGTTCCACTCTTTCGCTATCTCAGGGAATTTAGATAATATGTCATTTATACCTTCAAGTAAAACTGAACCTTTACAAGCTGGACAACCCGTATGTTGATGTGTTCTATTTTTTATCTTTGTCTTCCACTTATATCCACACTTTAGGCATTTCCAGGATACCTGAAGATCACTAGAATATGTTAATTTATTAGGATTTAGAGATTTATTTTCTTCCCAATCCCATTCTTTCATCAATTCTTTATTTTCTAATACATATCTTTTAGTCATAAATATATTTATATCGATAAAAATTAATGCTGTAAAGTCTTTTCCCGAGAAAAGGCGGTGGGGAATGCCACCGCCTTTTGTGTTACCGGTTACATATACATGCCGGTTTTAACGAGTTCGTGCAACGCGAAATGCCAGCCGTCCAACTTTCTGTATTTCCGGTCACACCAACCGGTTCGTTCATAGTGCTCGAAGAAATGATCCAGATTAACATCCAGATTGTTATTTTTAACATACAATTCCACTTCCGATCGATCCGGAGGGAACTGTTTAAAATGAAATTTAGGTTCCCGAGGTATTATTTGCTGAGCGCAGAAACCTAAGCTCACAAAACCACCGTTGTCCGGATCCGAAAAATTTCGCTTGCGCGTATAATTTTCTTTCCTTTTAAAATTATTCCCTGGTTTATTTTCTTTAGTCGTGAGCGCCTGCAGTTCGGGTTCCGGACTTATGTCGGGCTCAGGTCGGGCGCTGTCCTTATGATGACGCGTGCGAAACCGTTGATATTTCAAATAGTTAGGCATTGAAATAAGTAGGGCGTTACCGAGGCGCATGGTCTTCACTTCGCCGTTGTTTTTCAGTTTGGTCAGCAAGCGCTTGACCTCGTCGCGAGATTTGTGCAAATCTTCGCCTATATGCGCGTAGCTGGTGACGTATTCGCCGGGGTTAATAGTACGCTCACCCCAAAACCGCGTTTTATAATTGGTCCGCATTAACAAATAGCACATCATTTTCCACGCCGCATCATCGTGAAACAGCGGCCAATTCACAAATTCCCGGTCAATAGTAATAAAGCCATACTCAGACGGGATTGTATCCGGAAACGCCAAGCGTTCAGATTTACTCTGATTTTCTGTTGTCATTGAATTTTCTCTTATTGTTTATTCTTGGCGAAAGCCGAACATTTTGCGCTGTTCGTTCCAATCCACCGGAATTGTGTTGCGAATCAAGTCTTTAAGTGTTAAATCACGCGGTTGCAGACCGGCCAGAATGCTCTCGACGATATCCGGCGCCAGACAGGTCAGGCGAATGATTTTGCCCATATAACTGCGGTCCATCTGCTCAAGTTGCGCCAGTTCCTGAATATTCAAATTGCCGCGCTCGAGTTTATGTTGCCAGCCGAAAGCCCGCACCAGTGCCACAATCATCTGTTTATCCTGATGCCGTTCTTCCGCCTCGTCGCCGACATAAATCTCGGTTTGTTGCCGGCGCTTCAAAAACGCGACGTTTTCCGTCATTTCATAAGCCGAGGTTTCCGGATTATAAACCCATACGTTATTCTCAAGCAGGCTGTTTTGTACCAGTTTATCCATCGAATTTTTGAGCTGGATTTTGATTTTATCCGGCCAAATCGTAATTCGTGAGATGGCCAAATTGCAGAGTTGCTGACGGGTTTCGGCACTCAATGAATTAATCAGCTTGTTGCCTTGAACTACCTTAACCACATCATATTCGGTTTTGTTCGGCACATGTTTAAGCACCTCTTTGGAGAGTGAATGCACCAAAAGCGGGTCGGTAATCAGGGTTTTGAGCTTGTTCATCACATAATTTTCAAGCGCCAGTGCTGGCACCGATTTCACTTCGCAAAAGCGGTAACTCTTTCTGATTGCTTTGAGGGAAGTATAGTAATAATACTCCCGACCGCGTTTAACCGCCTTGGTCGGCACCATCGCATAGCCGCAACAACCGCAAAATAAAAGACCTTTAAGTGTTTTGAACTCAAAGGTCTTGTTGATTGGTCCTTTTTCGGAAACCGGCTTATCTTTCAGCTTATGCACCTTATCCCATAGGGCTTGCGAGATTATTGCCTCGTGCTGTCCGTCGTAAAGCTCTCCTTTATAAAATATTTTACCCAAATAGATCCGGTTATCCAAAATCCGGTACAAGTGGGCGCGGTCAAACTGCTTGCCGCCGACAACTTTGCCTTTTTTGGTAACCTTGCTTTTGGTACGATAACCGTTGGAATTGAGCCAGTCTGCCAGATATTGCGGCGATTTGCACACGGTGTATTTTTCAAACAACAGCCGCACCAACGCCGCTTCTTTCTGGTTGATGACCAGTTTTTTATCTTGCAAATCATAGCCGAGCGGCAACGGTCCGCCCATCCACATGCCTTTCTTTTTCGAGGCCGAGATTTTATCGCGGATACGCTCGCCGCTGACTTCGCGCTCAAATTGCGCAAACGACAGCAACACATTCAAGGTCAGCCTGCCCATCGAATCATAGGTGTTGAAGTTCTGCGTGACCGAAACAAACGACACGTTATATTCGTCGAACAACTCGACCATTTTGGAAAAATCGGTCAGCGAGCGGGTTAAACGGTCGATTTTATAAACCACAATCATATCGACTTTGCCGGCTTTGATGTCTTCAAACAGGCGTTTGAGGGCCGGGCGGTTCATATTGCCGCCGGAATATCCGCCATCGTCATAGTGTTCGGCCAGTGCTTCCCAACCCTGATGTACCTGCGACTTAACGTAATTTAAGCCGGCTTCACGCTGAGCTTCCAAGGTGTTAAACTCTTTTTCCAGTCCTTCGTCCGTTGATTTGCGCGTATAAATGGCGCATTTAATGGTTTTTACGATTTCTTCTTTCATATTAACCTCTCTTATCTGACAGTCCGAAAAAGCTGTAACCCGAACAATGGCGACCGGCAATTTCCCGTGCCACCGCCGTCAGGGTCTTATAAATTTTGCCGTTGTATTCAATCTGCGACGCACCTTTAATGCGCACGCGATGCTCCACACCGTTATGGATTTTTACCAAAATCGTGCCGACACTCGGCAGGCGCTCGTCCTTGATAAAAATCGGATTGCGATATTCCTTGGAGTTGAACATTTTAATCAGCATGTTTTTGGTTTCCGGCTTCAAACCGCCGAACTTGAGCTCTTGCAACCTGTAACCGATGCGGGATACGAAAAAAGCCTTACTGTTTGAACAATAAGGCTTGTCGAAGTAGTCCAACCACATCTTCTGCAGATCTTTAAGCGGATAGTCCTCTAGATTTTTCCAATTCATCTTTGTCTCCTATTGATAACAATGAATGCTTGCTTTTCGGTAGAAGTCCAGTAGTTTTTTGAAAAACAGGCACAAAAAAAGCCCTCGGAATTTTACTTCCGAAGGCCGGTTAAAGTAGTCCGTTTAAAACGCAAAAAACGTGCGAAATTTAATGCTCACACGTTTCTCCCGAATTATACCAAAAAAAGTAGTAAAAAATGGCAAAAATGTAAACCCCTAATTTGTACACTACAAATTTCTTGTGGGTAACTTTGTTAACATTTATACTACATTTAAAACGAAAAAACGTGTGGAATCTGATGCTCACACGCTTCTCCCGAATTATATCAAAAAAACTAGCATAAAATGGCAAAAATGTCTTATCACAAATTGTTACAAATGCACTTTTTTGTGGATAATTTCTCATATTTTATACTTTTAAGAGTATAACTCATTGATTCAAAATGTTTTTATACTCCACCGCCGATTATACCTAAAAAAGTAACATAAAGCGGCAAAAATGTTCACGGATTTTTTGTGCGCACAATTTTGTTGTTAACATTTATACTACATTTAAAACGAAAAAACGTGTGAAATCTGATGTCCACACGTCTCTCCCGAATTATACCAAGAAAAGTAGCATAAAACGCTTGCATTGTCACGCACTAAAATGTCAATGACAAATTAGACAGTGATTATTTTTTGTCATTTTACCTATTGAGAGTATAAATTATTGATTCAAAAGTTTTTCTTCCGGCAAAATTGATGCCAAGAAATTATTCAAAAATTTCTACAAATTTGTAAAATTCCGGTAAATTACCTTTATTAAATCTAAACTTCGCGCCGTGATTGTGCCCAGTTCTCGCGTCAAACTCAGCAATTAATATACCTTTTCTTATTGCATCTATTAGCTTACTCTCATCAAATTGTGACAATTTACAAATTTTACTATATCGAAAATATTCTATACCATTTTCTTGTTTACAATCAGCAAGAATATAAAAACAGTTATGTAATTTATTTCCTACTTTATGAAACAAATCATCAAATCCCCAATATGGTTGAGGATTAAGTTCTTCTAATCCGATCCTTTTTTCTACACTATCTAACCATTCTTTATGTCGTGGATGGACGCTCTTTGCATCGAATGAAACTTCGACTTTGCGTTCAGCATCATTTATAACAATACCAAAACCTCTGTCTGTTCTGTTTACGGCGTTCATTGTCATCCTAAAACTCATTTCATCCGCGGGATATTTTATACCAGCCTCCTTATGTGGCCAACCATAATTTTTAAGTAATAAATTAGGGACAAGATGTAATGCCCTAGGGGAAGGCTCTATATGAAAACCTGTTGTTCTGGAAGAACCCTGTATTCTTTGACATTTAAGCTCCCATTCCGCCGCATTCGGAATAGGGAGATTATTTTCTTTAATACCTAATAAGTCCTCAAGTGTATTTCCAACGCTACCATCATTTCCTGGCCGTCCGCCTTCTATCCAGCCCATTTGTTTTATTTCCAGGAGTTTTTGTATTAATTTTTCTTTTGTATAAATTGGAGTATCCATAGTAAATCCTATCCAAAATTAAACCGAGGAGTATTGCATAACAGTTCGTTACGTATGCGCTCATTTGCGGAATCGACATATTCTTGAGATATATCTATACCAAGATAATGCCTTCCATTTCTTATTGCCGCAACAGCTGTTGTTCCACTACCCATAAATGGATCTAATATAACTTTGGCATCTGTTGAAGATATAATTCTATCAATAAGAGCTACAGGAAAAGGCGCAGGGTGTGCATTATTCATTTCCTGTGTAAATTCCCAAACATCACCTAAAGCATTAGCTCCTTTTACTAACTTAAAATCTGGTTTTGAAATCATATAAATAACTTCATAAGTTGGAAGAAAGTATCCAGAATTAAAATTTATACCGCCTTTTCTTCTCCATATAATAATCTGTCTGACAGGAAATCCGGAAACAATATCTTGCCTATCTTGCAATAATCCATTCTGAACTCGCCATTTATGATTATAGAATATTGCTCCGTTATTTGGAATAATTCTCATCATTTCTTCAAGACATTGCCTTTGCCACGCTACGTACTTTTCATGTGGCATATTATCATCATAATTTTGATACCCCTTAACAAGCGCGGCGTTCTTCCATTTTCCGCCTCGACCATCTTTCATTCCATTCCCTGTGGAATTTTTCAAATTGTAAGGAGGAGATGTGATAATTAAATCACAAGCTCCATCAGGTATTGTCTTCATTATTTCAAGACAATCACCGCATATAATTTTATCTAATGTATCTTCCTTCACCATTTTTACTGAAACTTTCTTTGTAGTATTTTTACTATTATGTGCAAAATTTGCAAGATATTTTATTGATTAATACTCTATCTTTGCGCAACCTTCGACATTGTTCTGTTAATTACACTTTATAATTTATATAATAAAATGCAACATATTAAATGCACGTGCATGCCAATTTCTGACAGAACTAAATATAGGCATACATTTAAAACGCAAAAGACGTGTAGAATCTGATCAGCACACGTCTCTCCCGAATCATACCAAAAAAAGTATCATAAAATTGCAAAAATGTCTCCTACATTCTTGTTCCCAACATACACTAATTTGTCCCCAACATAGTTTTTAACTGTTTTTATGGCATTAATTTAAAGGTATCCGGTTTCGCCTTTGGGATATGTTTCCCCAGTATATGGCACATTTTGGAACAAAAATCGAGATATAGCGAAATTATATCGCAAATTCAAAGCATTATAAAGAGAGTTATTTTCCACTACCGTTTCAGGCGTTTTAGTACAAACAAGGAATTTTTCATAAAAAAGCGTATAGATACGCGACCAGACCATTTTTCAAATTTTTACAAACATACCGCAAAATCGGGGCTTTAATGGTATAAAAAAATACCCACCGCTTAAGGTAGGTATTTTTCATTGGTCGGGGCGACGAGATTCGAACACGCGACATCTTGGTCCCAAACCAAGCGCTCTACCAGGCTGAGCTACGCCCCGCAACCGAATCGTATACTTACATCATATTTTTTATTTTGCAAGTATTTTTTCAAAAAAATAGCAAAATTGTCAGATAAAATATCCAGTATTCTGACTTGCTCTATTTTGCAAACCATTATATCAGAATATCTGACCTCTTATTCAACATCAAAATTAAAATATGTATCTTTATACGGCTCATCATCTAAGGTAAAATGCCACCATTCTGAATCCAATGGCTTAAAGCCGGCGTTCACCATGGCATTGCGTAAAATCAGGCGATTGTTTTTTTGTTCTTGTGTTATATTTTCATAATCAGGATGTGAAACTTCGCTAAACAAATCAAACGTTCCGCCCATATCAACAAAACTGCCGTCTTTTTTAATGATGGTTAAATCAACAGTGCTTCCTCTGGTATGACCTGATTTTTCCATAATATACATACCGGCAAGCAGCTCTGATTTTTGCAAATCCGGATAAAATGATTTATCTCCCTCATCATTGGCATCATTTATCCATCTTACGAAATTATCAACGGCCTTTTGCGGACGATACGAATCCCATATTAACAAACGATACCCTTGAGAACGTAAATCTTCAGCCGCCTTTGCCAATGCTGAAAGCGCTTCTTTAGTTAAATATGCCCGCGGTGCTTTATAGCCGTCAATTTTGTTGCCGGTAAAGTTATTTGGTGAATAATAGCGAATATCATAGGCAACATCATCAATTACCGTACTGATTTCGGCAAAATCAGATTTATCGGTTGAAATTGTTTCTGCAAAAGCAGGTATTGAAACAGTGGCTAAAACGGTGAAAATCATTATCATTTTTTTCATTTTTAAGCTCCTTATTTCATTAAGTTGTATAACTAAATCAGGTAATAACGGTATAAACTTTATCTATATTTAAGTTCTTCAAATAACGATGGTAAAAGTTCGGCTTCTTCTGTTCCGACGCCATTTCCTATGGAATAAAACCAATTGTCATTCATGTCAATAATACAGAAAAAACCGCATTTGTTAACAAGTTCATTAAATCCTTGTGCTAAAATCTCTGCACTAGTGTCGTCTGATGAATAAGAAAAACTGTTAATTGAATGTTGAAAAACATAATTGTTTTTTAAATTAGCATTATTCATTTGTTTATTAAAGGCATCGTAAAATATTCTTCCGTAAGGGCAATCAGGTGCACTGTCAAAAGTATAAATTACAAGTTTTTTTCTTGTGTCAGGTTTATACATTTTTGCAATAAAGGCTTTTACATTAGGGCTGAGATCTTCGGTGTAAAATTGGGCACTAGCATTTGAGATGTGTAATGACATCATCAAGAATAAAATTAATGATAAATATTTTTTCATTTTTTTCTCCTTGTTAAATTTATTTCATCTTACTGTCTCTTTATTTTTTTTCAAGAACTTTTTATTCTTCAAATGCGTTTTCTCTATTAAATCAGTGGCTCTGTGAAATATTGTGGCTACTTGAACAAAAAAGCACCATCGAACTTATCTTTGGTGCTTATTTTAATTTATGCCGTTTCTGTCGGTTTGTTGCTTGCGCGTTTTCGAGCAATCGGATCTAAGATGCGCTTGCGTAACCTTAAAGACTTCGGCGTAACTTCCAACAATTCATCCGCCTGAATATAGGAAAGAGCCTGTTCCAAACTCATTTTGCGTGGCGGAATCAAATCAATCGCCTCATCTTTACCGGAAGCACGAATATTGGTAAGCTGTTTCGACTTTGTCGGATTTACCTCAATATCGTTGTATTTTGTGTGCTCACCGATAATCATGCCGACATAAACCGGACTGTTATGCTCAATAAACATCGGGCCGCGGTCTTGCAGTTTCCATAAGGAATAAGCAATCGCCTGCCCGTCTTCACTGGAAATCATCACTCCGTTACGGCGCTCTTCAATCTCGCCTTTATACGGCTCAAAAGCATAGAAAATGCGGTTCATAACACCGGTTCCGCGCGTATCGGTCAAAAATTCGGAATGATAACCGATTAAACCGCGTGACGGTGCGTGGAAAATCAGGCGAACCTTATTGCCGATTTGCGATGGAATCATCTCCACCAGCTCTGAACGACGTTGGCTTAATTTTTCAACCACAACACCGGAAAATTCTTCATCAACATCAACCACAACTTCTTCCACCGGCTCTAAAAGCTGACCCGATTCATCACGTTTCATAATCACCTGCGGACGGGAAATTGATAGTTCAAAACCCTCGCGGCGCATGGTTTCGATTAAAACGCCTAATTGCAATTCGCCGCGTCCGGCAACCTCAAACGTGTCGGTATTATCGGTGCGTGAAATTTTCAAGGCAATATTTCCCTCAGCTTCTTTTTCTAAACGCGCCCAAATCACGCGCGATGTAACTTTATCGCCCTCACGACCGGCAAGCGGAGAATCGTTTACTCCGAATGTCATGGTTAAAGTCGGCGGATCAATCGGTTGAGCTTTGATAAAGTCGGAATTTGCAACTTCCAAAGCGCAAATAGTGTCGGCAACCGTACCTTTAACAATGCCGGCAACTGCCACAATATCTCCGGCATGAGCTTCATTTAGGGCTACTCTGTCCAAGCCTTTATAAGCCATGATTTTAGTGATTTTTGTGCGCTCAATCTCGCCTTTTTCGCCGATAACTTTTACCGTATCATTAACCTTTACACTGCCGCTTTGAATTTTTCCGGTTAAAATACGCCCGACAAAAGGATCGGCTTCCAAGGTTGTTGCGAGCATTCTAAAAGGCTTATCCGGCTCACATACCGGCTCGCTTACATAAGATATGATTGTTTCAAACAGAGGGGTTAAATCCTTATGCTCGTCTTCTAATTCACGCACAGCCCAACCATTGCGCCCAGAGGCATAAAGCGTTGGAAAATCAAGCTGTTCATCAGTTGCATTAAGACTGACAAACAAATCAAAAATTTCGTTTAAAACATCGTCCGGACGAGCATCAGGCTTATCGGCTTTATTGATAACCACAATCGGTTTTAAGCCGATTTTCAAGGCTTTTCCCAAAACGAATTTTGTTTGCGGCATCGGACCTTCAGAGGCATCAACCAACAAGACAACCCCGTCAACCATTGATAAAATACGCTCAACTTCACCACCGAAATCAGCGTGTCCCGGAGTGTCAACAATATTGATATGAGTGCCGTGCCATTCAACGGAGGTACATTTTGATAAAATTGTGATACCGCGCTCACGCTCCAAATCGTTGCTGTCCATAACGCAATCTGCAACTTTTTGGTTGTCGCGGAAGGTTCCGCTTTGGCGAAGAAGCCCGTCAACCAGTGTAGTTTTACCATGGTCAACGTGGGCAATAATCGCAATGTTTCTCATACTCATAAATTTATTCCTTATATTCTTATTTGCTTTAAAAAAATTTGCCACACAATACCGCATTTTTTTTATTATGCAAGTGTTTTCTGTGTTTACTCTCGCAAATAAACTACAACCGCATAAGCTTTTTTTTGCTTATGCGGCTGAACTTTAGAATTTTTTGTTAGATAAACTAGTCAAGAAGCTTATATTCAATTCTATCGGGATATACACCGGTAATTTCCATTTTTACACCATTAACATCAATATATTTTGCACTTTTAGCATAGGTGTATTTTTGCGCATCACCGATATTTGAATTAGAATAATCAACATATATCAAATCAAAATAATCACCATTTAATCCGTTAAAAATAATCTTAAAATTCTCCTTTTTACCGGAAACATCCATGCGACTTATTTCATCTGGTGTAATTCTCAAATTATTCGGGCTGACCGTTGCATGAGTTTTAGAAAGAAGCAGTTCTCCATTATATATAGCATTTATCCTATCTAAAATATAGCCTTCACCATCAACCAGCAAAATTCCTCCGCGAGAATCCGCCTCAATCAGCATGTAATATTTATCATCAATCCGAAGTTCTCCAAAAGGAACAAATTCTTGTCCTTTCTTGATATGAATTTCATCAACAATATTTGTGATTATACCATCACTTTGTGCTACAATATTATTATTTTTGAAATTTTTTACCTGAAAAGTTTCCGAATCAACCATGCGTTGACCGACATTTGCCGAAACTACAACGTTGCGTTGATATGTGTGTGTCGGAATGCTCTTTTCTTCCAATAATTGTTCTGATAAATCGCAAACTTCATCATTGTACGGTAAATAAGGATAGGTAGTATAACCACGCATATGATTAAGCCAAAAATCACTGCTGTTGCGCTCAAACAAACCCTTAGTGCTTGCATTTACACAAGCACATGCAAATAAGGATAAAACAAAGACAAATATTTTTTTCATGTTAAAACTCTTTTTTAATGTTTAAAATATATTATAAAACCATATTATACGAAGTTGGTAAATAAAGTTATAACAAAAGGCAAAAAAATGAGTGATAATTCCGGAAGTTGTTTGATGGTAAAGTTTGCACCGGCGGAAAATATTGATGAAACGCTGGAAAATTTTGCAATGGAGTTTTTTGATGTCTGCTCAATAGATTATCAAGATGACGGAAAGTCGGTTTTAGTCGGTTATATGCCGATGAGCTTTTCGGAAAATGATTTATTAATAGCTGCGAAAAGAGCCGGAATTTGTTTGCCTGAATATAAAATACAAGAACTTAAAAGCGAAAATTGGCTTACCGAAAACGTGATTAAATTTGCTCCGGTTGAAACTAAAGATTTTGTGGTTTATGGTATTCATGAAAAAGAGGTTGATACAAAAGGGAAAATCGGTGTAAAAGTTTATGCCGCCACAGCTTTCGGATCCGAACACCAAACCACCAAAAGTTGTCTGGAGGCTATTGCTGATATTGATAATTTGTCGGCAGACGTAAAAAATGTTTTAGATGTCGGCACAGGTTCGGGTGTTTTGGCGATTGCTGCGGCAAAATTATGGAAAAATGCGCATGTCGTTGCGGTAGATATTGATGACGAATCGGTGATTGTTGCCGAGCAAAATGCAGCCGATAACAAGGTTGCTGATAGGATTAAGGTTGCATACAGCGATGGTTATTCATCAGATTTAGTGCAAAAAAATGCACCATATGATGTGATTTTCGCCAATATTTTAGCGCGTCCGCTGATTGCGATGGCACCTTATATGGCAAAAAGTTTAAAAAAAGGCGGATATGCCGTAATTTCAGGCTTTATTGATGAGCAGGTAGACTGGGTTGTAGGTGAACACGAAAAATTCGGCTTAAAATGCAAAAAACTTTATGAACTCGATAATTGGCGTGCCGCTCTATTGGAGAAAATTTAATGTTGGAAAAATTGAGAAAGAAACTGAAATCTGCCGAACTTGATGCCTATGTTATAAGTTACGGCAACCGCTTTTTAGGACAAGATGTACTGGCTCAAGAACATAAACTTAAAGCTGTGTGTGGTTTTTCCGGCTCTGCCGGCGCATTTGCCATAACAAAAGATACATCATATTTGGTAGTTGACGGACGCTATGAATTGCAAGCACAAACTGAAGTTGATTCATCAAAAGTTCAAATAATTAATGATTCTCCGCGCCTAAAAACTCTTTGCGATATTCTTTTAGGGCAAAATGTGCACAAAATCGGTTATGATTCCTGGAATTACAGTGTGGCGGAAATGGAATTTATTAAACGCAAATATCGTGATTTTGAATTTATTGATGTTGGTGATTTAGTAGACCTCACAAATAATAATATAAAATATATATATCATCGTGATGAAAAATTTTCCGGTATGAAAACAGAGCAAAAAATAGCTTTTATAACCGAAGAATTGAAAGATAAAAAAGCCGATTATGCACTTATAACTTCAGCTGACAGTATTTCATGGCTCTTGAATATATATTCAGATGATTTGCCTTGTTCGCCGGTTGTCAGAGCCTATGCGCTTATTGATAAAACAGGCAATGTTAAATTGTTTGGTGAAAACTTAAAATCTGATTTATCTGTGAAAAATTGGCAAGAGTTTGCTCAAAATTTAGAAAAATTGGGCGGAAAAACAATTCTTTATGATCCGCATAATACACCGGAAAAATTCAAAAAATTACTGAATCCGGAAGCTCTCGCAATTAAGAGTGAGGATATTTGCCAGTATTTGAAAGCACAAAAAAATCCTACCGAACTTCAAGGCATGATAAATTGCCACATTCGCGACGGTGTTGCTTTAAGCAAATTTTTATGCTGGCTTGAGGAAAATTATCAGGGTAAAACAGAACTTGATATTGTGCAAAAACTGCATGAATTTCGTGCCGAACAATCGCTTTTTTTCTCTGAAAGTTTTGAAACAATTGCCGGATTTGCCGAACATGGGGCAATTGTGCATTATCAGCCTACGCAAAAAAGCAACAAACCTTTAAGTGGCGACAATTTACTTCTTCTTGACAGCGGCGGACAATACTTAGACGGCACAACCGATGTTACGCGCACCATAGCTTTAGGCGAACCCAGTGCGGACATGAAACGTTATTTTACTTATGTTTTAAAAGCTCATATCGCTTTAGCAAAAGCAAAATTTCCGCTTAACACAAGCGGTTATAAGCTTGATACTTTGGCACGCGCTCCGCTTTGGGCTAAAGGCTTGGATTATAAACACGGCACCGGACATGGTGTTGCATGTTTCGGCAATGTGCATGAAGGTCCGATAAGTATTTCCTTAAACGGCTCAATGGCGGAGTTTAAGGAAAATATGGTAACTTCAATTGAGCCGGGAATATATAAGGAAAACAATTACGGAATCCGCATTGAAAATTTGGCATACACCAAAACATGCGATGAAAATTTTTTAAAATTTATTCCTTTAACACTCGTCCCTATTGATAAAAAATTAATTTGCGCAGAATTATTGGATAATGAAGAAAAAGAATGGCTTAATGATTATCATAAAAAGGTTTTTGATGTTATTTCAACTTACTTAAGCAACAAAGAGCAAGCTTGGCTTAAAAATGCTTGTAAGTCTATTTAAAATAAAGACTATTTTAATTATTTAAGAGTTAGCTTAAAAAGCAAGGAGAGGATATATCAATGAGTACGGAAGATTGTATTTATGATGTTGTCGGAATCGGAAACGCTATTGTTGACGTTTTGGCAAAAGTAGGTGATAATTTTTTAGCTGAACGCGATTTGGATAAAGGTTCAATGACATATGTTGAGGCGGCTAAAGCCGGTGAAATATATAATGATATTATTCCTGAACGTCAGGTTTCCGGCGGATCTGCCGCAAACACGGTTGCAGGACTTGCATCACTCGGTGCTGATTGCGCTTTTATCGGTAAGGTTCATGATGACGAACTCGGGCGCGTTTTTAAGCGCGATATCGGTGCTGCGGGAATAGACTTTTTTACTAAACCTTTGGAAGAAGGACCGGCAACGGCGCGTAGCATTGTTTTAGTTACACCGGATACTCAGCGTTCAATGTTTACTTATCTCGGGGCTGCGAAAAAACTTTCAATCGAAGATATTGATGAAAAACTGATTTCGCAAGGTCGCTACCTTTTTATTGAAGGCTATTTATGGGATGATGATAATGCTCAAAAAGCCTTGCTGAAAGCTTGTGATTTTGCACATAAGCATAAAAGAGATGTTGCTTTCAGTGTTTCAGATACATCATGCGTTAAAAAACATCGTGCGGAAATGAGAGAATTTATTCGTAAATATGTTGATATTTTATTTGCCAATGAAGAGGAATTGGAAGAAATTTTTGAGGAAAAAGACTTTTATAAGTGTTTGGATTTAATTAAGCCGATGGTCCAAATTTCAGCAATTACGCGAGATTCTCGAGGTTCTGTTATCGTTAACGGACGTGAGAAAATTTTTGTAGAAGCAGAGCAAATGGAAAAAGAAGTTGTAGATTCTACGGGCGCCGGCGATATTTATGCTGCCGGATTCTTGTTCGGAATGGTAAAAGGCAGAAGTTTAGGAACATGCGCTATTATCGGAAGTATTGCCGCTTCCGAGGTTATTACGCACTATGGAGCAAGGCCGGAAGTATCTTTGCGCGGACTGGTTCGTAACCGCTTATTACAATATGGAAAACGTGCGGCGATGTAAATAATATCACCTGTTATCCGCTGACATCATAAGAACTATTTAGATTTTTACTTTAAAAAGCGAAACCCCTCAAAAAATGAGGGGTTTTGGCTTTTATTTGTACATCAGTACCATGCCGACATCTTCAGTTGGCTTATACTTCTTAGTCAGAAGCTTTACTGCGGCATTCAAGGAACTAACATGATACTTCGTTCCATCAGCGGCAAAAAACCTCCACTTGTTTTCTTTCGTATAGCCGAGCAAATCAAATTCTTTGTCGCTCTTATAATCCACGATGTACAAGCGTTGGTACGCAAAGTCCGTAATATTGGTATTATCAAGTCCTTTGATTCCCCAATATCCTTGCTTGTTTTTTGCAAAAATATGAGTTCCCACAACTTTAATATCCATATACGGACCATAGAAATAACCGCCTGCCGGAACATATATATACCTCCAGCGATTAGTCCTCAAATAAACCACTCCGTTAATAGTTTCAATCGAGTTGAACTCGGCCTGTGTAGCCGTAAGGAGAGGCTTGCCATTTGGACGAAAAGCGGCAAACTGGCTTTTGTTAATGTAGCCCAGCACCAAACTGGATTGAGAGTCATAGAAGATTTTCTCAAAATTCAAATCCGAAAGGTAGGCAATATCCTCCCCGTTATCAGAGATAAGCTCGAAATTTCCATTGTCATCCGCAGATGCATAAAGCCCATTAACGACCGACTGAACATCAGTCGTTTTGTTGTTAGAACAACTTGCGAGCACTGCTATCGCAGCCATCGCAGCGAAAATAATTTTTCTCATACGCATTTTGTTTGAGGGGTTAAACATAAATATAAAATCAGTATCCGATACATCAGCACACTTACCGTTATTTGTCAATAGTTTTGATTTAAAAAAGCAAAAAAATTTGATAACTTTGCAAAAATCACTTGATTAATTAAAAATAATATACTAAAGCTATGTTGTTTTTATAAATGTGCGGCCATGGCGGAATTGGTAGACGCGTAACGTTGAGGTCGTTATGGGCTAAGCCCGTGGAAGTTCAAGTCTTCTTGGCCGCACCAATAAAAACTTACTTTGAGTTAACCTTAAAAATTTTCAAAGGAGAGCCGCAGATGTTAAAAATATATAAAACGGAAGAACTCGGCAAGTTGGTTAAACTCAAAAAATCAAAAACAATTTCAAAATCGTGGTTCAGCTTAATTAACCCGACGGCAGAGGAGATTCGTCAGGTTTCAACATTATTAAAAGTAGACTCAGACATTTTGCGAAACTCACTTGATGCCGATGAGCGTTCTCGAGTCGAACTTGATGAGGGCGTGTTTTCCACCATTGTAAACCTGCCTTTGCTTGATGAAGAAGGAAATTTTGATACCCTGCCGTGCGGCTTGGTTTTCAGCGGCGACAATTTTTTAACAATTTGTTCAAAAGACAACCGCATACTAAGCTCATTTAATAAAAATACGGCAAAAACTTTTGACACGCGTGAGCGCACAAAGTTTATGCTTTCAATTCTTTATAAAATCACCCAATTTTATTTGCGCTACTTAGCGATAATCAATCGCAAAACCGAGCATATTGAAGATGCCTTAAAGCAAACAACTCATAATGAAGAATTGTTTGATTTAATGGAAATTCAAAAATCTCTTGTATACTTTACCACCGCTTTGCGCGATAATCAGCTGGTTTTGGAAAAGATTTTGCGCATGACAAAATCACCAGCCAGTGCGCGTCTTTTGGCTTTTACCGAAGATGATACCGATTTATTGGAAGATGTTATCGTGGAAAACAAACAAGCTATTGAAATGGTAGACATGCACCGCTCGATTTTAGAGGGTATGATGGATGGTTTTGCCTCGATTATCAATAACAATTTGAACCAGATTATGAAATTTTTGGCAGCCATCACGATTGTTTTATCTATTCCAACAATGCTTGGAACATTTTGGGGGATGAATGTTGCCGTGCCGTTTGCCGGCATAACATACGGTTTCGGTTCGGTAATCGGACTTTCTCTTTTGGGCACATTGCTGGTAATTTTTTATTTCAAGAAAAAAGGAATGTTTTAATAATTCCTTTTTTCTATTTAATTAAAGATTCCCCGATGTCTCTTTTGCAAAACGAGCATAATCCTTATAATATTGGCGCAAATTCTCCTGAACCTTGTAATTTACGGTTCCTTTTTTGAATTTACCGTTTTTATCAGCAACACCTGCTTTTACACCGGTAAGAATCTCTATTCCGTCATCAACATTATCAATAGCATAAATCGTAAATTTGCCTTCGTCAACCGCCTGTAAAATATCGGCACGAAGCATCAAATTATTCACATTTGTACGCGGAATAATTACACCTTGCGTTCCGGTTAATCCTGCATGCTTACAAACATCAAAAAAGCCTTCAATTTTTTCGTTTACTCCCCCAATCGGCTGGATTTCACCAAACTGGTTAATTGATCCGGTAACCGCAATATTCTGCTTTATCGGTAATTCGGAAATAGCTGAAATAAGGCAATAATATTCTGTTGAAGATGCACTGTCGCCGTCAACCCCGCCATAAGATTGCTCAAAAACAATTGAGGCAGAAAGCGAAAGAGGTGTGCGCTTGGCAAAGCGATTGGCAATCAGCGATTTCAATATTAAAACACCTTTAGTATGAATCGGACCGCTTAAAGAAATTTCTCGCTCAATATCAACAAAGTCGCCTTTACCGATTCTCACCTGTGCGGTAATTCTCGCCGGCTTACCAAATGAATAAGTTGAAAAATCATACACAACCAAACCATTGATTTGTCCGACTCGTTCACCTTTAACATCCATCAAAATAGTGCCTTTGTCGATTTCTTCAAGCATATATTTTTTAACTCTGTCGGCACGATATTCTTGCGCATTTATTGCCTGCTCAATATGATTTTTGCCGATTTGCTTAGAGTTAGATTTCCGCGCCCAATAATCTGATTCGCGCAACAAATCACCGATAGAAGAAATGTGCGCCGTTAACTTATCGGCATCATCTGCCTGACGCGAAGCATATTCAATAACTCTGGCGACCGCTTGGCGATTGAGTGAACGCAAATGCTTTTTCTTTGAAAGTGAACCGATAAGTTTGGCATACTCAATTTCATTTTCAGAATTACGATCCATAATTGTACCAAAATCAGCCTCAATTTTGAAGAAGTCTCTGAAATCAGGATCATGACTGCTAAGCAGGTCAAATATTTCAAAATCACCTGTCAAAACCACCTTAAAATCAAGAGGTATCGGTTCAGGGTCAAGAGAGATTGTCGTAAAACTTGTTTCTTCACTTGGAGCCTCTATTTTAATTGCTTTTGAGGCAATTGCCCGCTTTAAGGAATCCCATGCATACGGCTGTTCCAGAAGCTTACGCGCATCAATTAATAAGTAGCCGCCGTTTGCCTTATGCAAGGCTCCGCCTTTAATAAGCGTAAAGTCTGTCAATAAAGCACCGTATTGTTGAATGCGTTCAACCTTTCCAACCAAATTTCCTTGCGTCGGGTGATCAAGAGTAATAATCGGCGCACCGGAGTTAGCCGTATTTTTAACAATAACATTCACCTTAAATTTAGCAAACTTATCTTCCTCCGGTTGTTTCATTTTGCTGAGCAAAACCTGAAGCGGATCATTTTCGTCACCGACACTGGTTGCTCGTTCTTGATCTGAAGGAACAAATTCATCAACATTATCCAAAATATAGTCTTGAACAGACTTCAAAAATTTGTTTGCCTGAGGTAATGGTTTATATTTTTGACGCAATTCATCAATCGGTTCTTTTACTGCTGCTTTAACTATTTTTTCGCGCAATGAATCAATTTCCGATTTTTGTTTTTCTTCCCAACGCGGCAATCCTTGTGTTGCCGTTTCGATTTCTTCCTGCATGGTGTTTAAATCGTCCATAATCAGCTTTTTTTCATCATCGGGAAGTTGATCAAACGCATCAGGTGAAAGAACCTCTCCATCTTTCATCGGAGCAACCACTAACCCCATTTGCATATGTAAAAGTGAAACTCTTTTACCTTTAGCTTTTTTTTGCAAAATTTCTACATAGGAATCTTTTTTCGCCTTATATTTTTGCTTAATTATACCTAATGCAGCCTTATATTCTTCAGATTCAATCAATGCCGGAAGCGTAACGGAAAATTCATCCATTAAATCATCAATATCCTTGGCAAATTCTGTTGCTTCTCCGGCAGGAAAATTGATGGCATGCGGTTTATACGGCTCATCAAAATTATAAACATAAGCCCAATCATCCGGTGTTTTACGCTTTGCGGCTTCTTTTTCCAATATGCGCTTAACCAAACTTGTTTTTCCCGTTCCCTCAGGACCCAAGCAAAAAAGATTATATCCGCGCGAACGAATATGGATTCCCAATTCCACCGCGCTGATTGCGCGATCTTGCCCCAGTGCGGATAGACGCTCCTCTAATTCCGCTGTTGTATTAAAATCAAATTTTGCGGTATCACATTTGCGATAAAGTTGGTTAGAAGTTAATTTTGTAATAGCCATTTTAAAAAAATCCCATATAATGCAACTATATTTTCATCTATGCTAAACCTATAATTGCTAATATAATGTAAATGTCGATGATAAATTTTGAATATATAGCATGCTTTTTTTTGTTTGTAATAACCTTCGGTTGCATACTTTCAATTGCCAAATACCTTAGGTATAAGCAATTATTAAAGCTGACGAAAATTTATATTTTAAGGCGTCAACAAAAATATGCTACAACCTTTTATGCAGATATCATTATAAAAAAATGCATTAAACTTCTGTTTTTTTCACCAAACAAAAAAGCTAAAAAAGCCTTAGCTGATTTAATTTTCGGAAAAACAGAAAAAGCTGAAGATTTTATAGCCGCAAAAGATATCTGCCTTTCTTTGTTTTTGCGTGCGCATATTGATGCAAAATCCGCTTATTCAGGGCTTAAAAAATATAAAAAACTTTGGCAAAAAAATATTTTGTATTCCCTTTTGTTTGCCGATTTAGCAGAAAAATTTTTTGATTTTGAGCAAGTGCGATTTATTATTAAAAAACTGGACAGGCAAAAAATTTTTTCCCTAAAAAAAGCCTATTACAACAAAATATCTGCCGGAGTTTATATTAAAGATGCCGATATGCTCTCTGCCTCAAAAAATGCTTCGGCCGCATTAAAATTTTTTCAAAAACACGATATGCCGATTGAAGAGGCGGAAACCTATTTATTATTAGGGGAAATATATCGCATCAGCTGTGTTAATGATGTGGCGCAAACAATGTTGGAATCTGCTTTGAAAATATATCAAAAATTTTCGCTAAATCTGTTTTCGGCAAAGGCACTGGCTGTTTTAGGAATGTTAATGGTTTTTGAAAACCGCTTGGATGAGGCTGAAGATAAATTTAATAATGCTCTTAATCTCTCTGCTATTGCGCAAATTAAGGCTGAAATATTAAACCAATTTGCACTGTTGGAAATAGGCAGAAAAAGTATTAAAAAAAGCAAACGCATGGCAAATGAAGCTTTAGTCCTGCATCAAAATCTAAAAAATGCACGCGGTATTGCTTTAAGCTTACAAATATTAGCGCACATTTATTATTTGGAAAGCAAGTATTTAAAATCGCTGGAATGTGCAAAAAAGGCATTTGAAATTTATCTCAAGCAGAAAAATTTTTCTGCCGCTTGTGAATGCTTATACTTAGAAGCAACCGTTTTATATAAGCAGAAAAAACTAAAAAAGTCAGAAGAACTTTTGCGGCAAATTTTGCAAATTACCCAAAAGCACTCCGGCAACTTTCATTATGCTAATGCTTATAGTTTACTTGGTTTGATTTATTGGCAAAAAAATGACTTGCAACGCGCAAAAGTTTTGTTTCAGCAATCACTGCATTTAGAGCAACGCAATGAGCGCACACCGGCATTGGTTGCCGACTATATCAACTTATCGTTGATTGAAAATCTGTGTGGAAACAAAGAGATGGCGTTGGAAAACTCGCAAATTGCACTTGAATATGCCCTGAAAACAGAAGATGAAGAATTGATAAATTTGATAAAAAGCAGAATTTAACTTTTGTTTTGTGAAAATTTTCCATTAAACCGCCACGAAAAAAACATATTTCCAGCATGATCCGATATTTTTTTCTTGACTAAAAAGTGTTTTTTGTATAATATGACGAACATAACGATATTATTAATTTAATTTTTTTTGAGTATGAGAAAAAAAATTTTTCTTGAAAAGTATTTTTTTGAAATGCTTTTCGCAGGAATGTCTGTTTTGACACTCTTGCTTGCACTAAAAGGTGCTATGTGTTATGTTGGTATATCATCTTTTATGGTGATTTTGTTTGCGGTGGTTTTGCAGGTGTTTTTCGGTTGCATTATCATGCATGCTTCAAACCGAGGATCCGTGCTAAGAAAGCCTCTGACAGTTTGGATATGGTATTTTACGGTATTTATTCTCTCAGTTTTTTTCGTCTCGCTTGCGAACGAAAATCGCGCCGGAGAATTAGCGGTTTTTATTATACTTATTCTGAACAGCATGGCAATACGAAGTTACTTCTTCATAGGAGAAACAATTGCTAGGCTACCCGGAGCCTTTAATAGCATAAACAATAGCCTGAACCCAATCCAAAGGTATGGCAATGTGTTTGATGTGCTGTGCGAGGTTAACGGCGAAATGTTGCGCCTACCCTTTGAAAAAAGAGCGGAAGGGAGCGTTATCGGCATTTTTCCTTTTATGGGAACAGGTGAGTATATTGAACTTGCAGAATATCCTAACAAGAGGCACACAGACAAAGATGTTGATTGCGCTCGCTTGCTGGACATAGACTTTTGTACGCGAATTGCAAAAGTTAAAAATCAGCTGAATGAGCACCTACAACAGCTTAACAGCCCTGTTTTAGATGGTGCATATCTTGCAGACAGCCCTTATATGCGCGGTTGTGGTTGGATAGTCGGGTTTAGTGCCCAAAAAGACACTATTAACAGCGACTATTACGGAGGAAAAACTCCGGCAAAACTCCGCTATATGGGTGTTTTTGAGAAAATATGCGAAGTATAACTAAAAAAAACAAAAGTATGGAAAATGTAAATGAGATCATGCTCTACCAGATGTGGTCAGGCATTATTTTAGTATTTTTTGTTTCTCTCTTTAATCAAATTTGGAAATTTAAGAAGAAGTATCCTGAAATTTTCAAGTTTGATATTTCGGCGAATGATCCGCACTTTGGACGCATTCAAAGAATAAGAGATGAGTATACCGGCAAAATAAAATTGTTGGTTGCGATGATCTTTGTTTGGGCTTTAGGAATGTATGCCATTTATAATTGGTACACTCCGGAGAACAAAGGTGTTTTTGTAATTTCTATTATAATCTTTTCTTTACTATATATCATTTATCTAGTAGGAAAAGATTATGAGTAACTTAAGTTCCCTGCCGCTTTAGTAAAAAGCCGCAGGGAATTTTTTATTAAGATACACAAAAAAAGCTTGCAATTAAGGATTAAATTTGCTAATAACATTTCAGATATAGCATTGGTTCCATCGTCTAGTGGTCTAGGACATGGCCCTCTCAAGGCTAAAACACGAGTTCAAATCTCGTTGGAATCACCAACAAAAATTACCTCCCTTTGGGGAGGTTTTATTTTTATTTGGTATTCCAAATGCTATTGCGAGATTTGAACGAGGTGACGAGCTCGAGGATAAAAAAGACCTTAAACGGTCTTTTTTACCGCAAGAGGCGAAGCCAAAAAACAACAAAAGAGTCATCCCTAAATTTTGTTGAAAAACAAAATTTTCAAGGGATCTTCCGATTAATTAAATCGGAGCAGTGGAACAATATAAAGTTACGGATATATTTTCCTCCTCCGGCTCCTCCGCTTGCGGAGGAGAGAACAAATTCGAAGATCGCTTGACGACCAGACTT
>FLNY01002457.1_pt1 | contig 24089 bp, 19 predicted proteins | sample 1140381 | NCBI WGS metagenome assembly FLNY01 (sample SAMEA3878172, study PRJEB12797) | bioreactor metagenome | biome: Moose rumen | place: Sweden | collected 2011-10
CAAAGGCATCGCCACCGTGGAGCGCCAGTACCAGTACCCCGTCATCCTCCGCTCCGGCACCAACGCCAAGGGTCGTCAGATACACTACCTCTTCAACTTCTCCTACGAGCCCAAGACCGTCGCCTGGCCCTATCCCGCCAGCCAGTCGCTGCTCGACCGGCAGTCGCTCGCCAAGGGTCAGAACATCACCATCGAGCCGTGGGGCGTAATAATAGGAGAAGAAAAATGATGAAAAAACGGGGGTCACTTTTTGGGCCGCGATTTACGAAAAATGCCTTCTGCAAACTTGCAGAAGGCATTTTTGCGGAGAGGACGAGATTCGAACTCGTGGTACAGAATAACCCGTACGGCAGTTTAGCAAACTGCTGGTTTCAGCCACTCACCCACCTCTCCGGGAGCGTTGTCCAAAACGGCCGTCCAAAAGGACGGGACTGCAAAGATACCATTTTTTTGTCAATTCGCAAGAGGCTGCGGCAAAAAAGCTACTGGTAGCGGAGCTTCACCACTTTAAGGTATTCGCCCACCAGCCCGTAGGCGCCGTCCTGGGAATCGGCTATCAGAAGCAGCAGCTGCGTACCGTCGGGAAGGACCGGACCCAGGCACATGCCCTCAAAATTGGCCAGGTTCAGTGCACCGGTGCGGAAGTTAAGCAGCAGCTTTTTCTCCAGCACCGGAGCCTTGCAGCGGACCGGGTCCACCTCGAAAATGGAAACGGAAGTGAAAGAGTCCGTCAGCAGGGTTCCCAGGCCGCCCTGGGGAACATACACTTCCCGTTCCATGACCAGGAGCCGGCCATCGTCCAGTGCCGTAAGCGCCGGGATGCCAAATACATAGGCCCGGGCCGACCCGGCCATGCCGGCGTCTGCCAGGGGCGCCTCGGCCGCATAGAGGAACTGGGCCCCGGCTTCCAGCGTCTGGGCCGAAAAGCTCTGGAACCGGTACAGCGTGTCGGCCAGCAGCGGCAACTCCGTGGTGGTCCAGAACAGGTCCGTGGTTTCATTATAGGCCAGAGCCTCAAAGCCGCGGTTGGGCGTAATATGCTCTGTGCCAAAAGCTTCCGGAATGGCCAGCGCCTCCCCGGTGGGCTTTCCGTTCAGGCGGTATTCCCGGATGGTCTGGGTGGCTTCGGAGGCCACAAACAAGCTGTGGCGTCCGCTGACAAACACAATGTCCTCGTTGTCCAGCCCCTTCTCCCCGGCGGCGTTGGCGGGCAGGGCCGAGGCCAGCACTACCCCCAAGTTACCTACAGAATCTATGGGAACCACAAAGGACTGGATACCCCCGCCGCCGTCCTTGTCGTCGGCCACCACAAATTGGTTCCCCTGCACGAAGGAAATCCCGGAGTACTGCCCGGAAGGTATGCTCAGGCGGGTCTGCGGCATCTCCGTGAGCCGGATGGGCCGGGGAGCCTCCTGCCCGCTTGCACAGCTCACGGAAAGGAGCGTGAGCAGCTCCATCACCCAATTTCTCATTTTTTTCTTAGCAGGAAAAGTCCCAGGGCGGTAAAGCCCGCATTCAACAGCAGCAGCTCGTAGCTGAAGTGGTACCCGCCGAACCAGGCCTCTGAGTGCAAGTCCAGCACCAGGCACAGCAGCGGAGAAAGCAGGCACACCAGCGGCACCCAGCGGTCCCGGACCGCCTTCTTGCTGGCAATGCCGAAGCAGAACAGGCCCAGCAGCGGACCGTAGGTATAGCTGGCCAGCCGGTACACCGCGTCGATGGTGCTGGTAGAGTTCAGCGCACTGAAAACCAGGATGCAAACCACCATCCCTGCCGCCATCCCCACGTGCACCCACTTCCGCACCCGTCCCGAATCGGCCCGTTTGAGCCCGCCCAGGATATCTACGGTGAAGGAAGTGGTGAGGGCGGTGAGGGCCGATCCCCCGGCGGGGAAGCCCGCAGCCACCAGTCCCAGCACAAAGAGCACGCCCACCACGGGCGGCAGGAACTTGGAGCAGGCCACGGCCGGAAAAACAGCGTCGCCTGTTGCAGAGATGCCATGCAGGGCCGCGAACTGGTACAGGTACACGCCCAGCACCAGGAACAGCGCAATGACGGCAATCTGCAGCAGGCTGGAAACCACCAGGTTCTTCTGGGAATCCCGCACATTCTTGCAGGCCAGGGTGCGCTGCATCATGTCCTGGTCCAGCCCCGTGGTGGCCACCACCGTGAAAAGCCCGCCCAGCAGCTGCTTCAGGAAAAACTGCGGATGGTTCACGTCGTCCAGCCAGAACACCCGTGCCAGGGACTTGTCAAAACTGCCCACTTCCCGGCCGATGAGCGCCAGGCACAGTCCCACGGTGACCAGCATGCACAGGGTTTTGAACATATCTACCCAGATGACGGATTTGACCCCGCCCCGGAAGGTATAGAGCCACACCAGGAACACGGAAACGACCACCGTCACCCAGAACGGAACGCCCAGGGGGCCGAACACCAGCAGCTGCAGCGTGGCGCACACCAGAAACAGCCGCACCGACGCCCCCAGCATCTTGGAGATGAAGAAGAACCACGCCCCCGTCTTGTAGGACGACAGGCCGAAGCGCTGCTCCAGGTACTGGTAGATGGACACCACCCCCAGCCGGAAATACAGCGGGGTAAGGACGAAGGCGATGACCAGGTACCCCAGGAAAAAGCCCATGCACATTTGCAGGTAGCCGAAGCCCGACACCGCCACCATGCCGGGAACCGACACGAAGGTAACCCCCGACATGCAGGAGCCAATCATGGCCAGGGCCACCATCCACCAGCTGGTGGACCGGGTTGCGAAGAAATCCTGTTCAGTCTTCTTTTTCATGGGAAGGATCTTTAAGGGTGTCCTTGAAGGCGCGGCCCACGGGCAGCGGTTCCGCCACGCCCATGAGCCGGACCTGGGTAAGGGACTTGGATTCGATGCGCCACACCGGCACGATGTAGGACCGGTGAATCCGGATGAATTTCCCTTCCGGAAGCAGCTCCATCACCTTTTTCAGGGTAATTTGCGACACGATGTCCTCCTGGTGGTCCAGGTGCACGCAGGAGTAGTTGTTGCGGGACTCAATGAACTGGATGGCCGACAGGGGCACGTGCACCGTCCGGTAGTCGCTCTTGAGCAGAATCTCCTCGTCGGCCACGGCGTCGAAACTGCGCCTGAACAGCGATGAACGGGCGTTTTCCAGGGCGGCCGATTCCTCTTTCCGGGCCGACAGCTCCTTGATGCGGGCGTTGTACATGCCCACCGGCAGGGCCACGCAGACACAGGCCAGGAGCAGTACCCAGATGGCCCGCTGATGCAGCTCCAGGCGGCCGGAAACCGTGTCGGCATCGCGCGGGAAATCTACCGGGCTCCAGGACATGAGGAAGGTGACGGCACCCACCACGAACAGCACGCCCAGCACGGTGAGTACCCCCCGGGTTCCCTTCAGCAGCTGCGGCCCCAGCACCTCCCGGCACAGGAAATAGACCGCGTACAGCCACCCGGCGTACCCCAGGACGTATCCGGGATGCCACTGGGCCCATTCCCCTATGGGAAAAAGGAACATCATCCCCGGCAACGCAAGGATGCAGAAGATGATGTCCACCAGGTGTCCGTTCTTCACGGCCGAAGATTAAAACTCGTAACCGGCGAATTCCACGTCACGGGCGGCGCGGGCTTTCCACTGGTCTGCGGCGAAGGCCTTGGCCAGGTTGTCCTTCACGCCCTGGGCATCTCCCTGACGGGCCGAGATGATGGCCTTGAGGTACTGTACGCGCGGGTCTATGCAATGGATGGAGGCGGAAGCCTTGTCCAGCTGGTCCGTAAGGATGTAGGCCAGCACCTTGTTGTTGCAGCAGCCTTCCTTGTCCTTTAGGGTTTGGGCGGCTTCCTCGTAGCGGCCGGTGAGGATCTGGACCACGCCCAGGTTGGCCTTGGCGTCGGCATTGCCGGCCTTGCGGAAGAGGGCTTCGGCCCCGTCCAGGTCGTTGTCCCGGAGGGCCAGCACGCCCTTGGCGTTAAGCACGTCGGCGTCGGAGGCCTGTACCTTGGCCAGGGCCTGTCCGGCCAGGGCGTCCTTGCCCTGGGCCAGGTAGGCGACGGCCAGGTTGTACTGGGCACGGTCGCTGCCGTAGCGCTGCACGGCCTTCTTGTAGATGTCTTCCTTCTTGGCGAAGTCGTTCACCACGGAAGCGGCCCGCAGGAGGGCTTCCTCGTCCAGGATGTCGGCATTCTGGTCCAGCAGTTCCAGGAGCTCCTCGTTGGTGTAGTTCTTATACTCCACGTTGGCAATGAGGCGGGCGCGGCGCAGCTCCGGCAGCACCTCTCCCTTGAGGGCGGTATAGACCTGCGACATGTTCTTGATTTCGTTCTCCCGGACGGCCGGGTCTGAATACATGGAAAGAACGCGCAGAATCAGGTCCTTGTCTTCGATGTTGGATTCGGCCACCAGCTGCTGGAAGCCTTCCCAGTCTTCGCCCACGCTGCGCACGGAGGGATCCAGGGTCTCGTGGCCCTTGGTCACCTTGTTCCAGGCCTTGGAAGCGGTTTCCGACCGGTTGCCGGAGAGCTTGTTGTTGTGGTCCTCGGCGCCTTCCGGGGAGGCGTAGGCCACAATCTCCGTTCCGGTAATGGTGGCCCGTTCGTCCTTTTCAATGGCGTCCAGGGCCGAGAGGAATTCCTTCACGGAGTCTCCCCTGAGCTCCGAGGAGCGCACCTCGGCGCTGTTCACCAGGTACTTGATCTGGCCTTCGGCCGTGCTGGAGAGCACGTCCTTGTATTCGTCCTTCTTGAAGGAGAGGTCTCCCTGCCGCTTGACCAGCATGTAGGTGGTGTTGGCTCCGTCGGCCACTTTCCTGGAGGGCAGGGTTACGCTCTTGTTGCCGGACAAAACGCGGCCGCGCAGCTCCAGGAAGCACTTTTCCATGCCTTCCACATAGTCGAACTTGAGCTGCTCCGTGACGGTCTGTCCCTTGGAGGAGACGACGCGGTAATTGTCCTTCACCTTGTCGCCCTGGTATTTGAAGGGCTTCATGGCGGCCTCTCCGCCGTCGTACACAATCACCGGGGTAACCTCCACGATTACCTTGGGGTTGAAGTAGTCTTTGGGGCAGTCCACCGTGACGGTGGCCAGAATCTGGTCATTTACCACTTCCAGCACGGAGGGGTTGCACGTTACCTTTACGGAATCGGCCATCTTGGCCATCTTTTCCGGAGATGCGCAGGCCACGGCGGCTACGGCCATGAGGGCTGCGGCAAGGGTTTTGAGCGTTTTCTTCATAATAGTGTTGTCCAAAAATGTACCTAGTCCACAAATATAGCAAAATTTTGGGGATTACTTTATATCAAATTATTTGTAACTTTGCAGGACTATGGATTTACAGGCCCTGAAAAACAAATACGACATCATCGGCAACGACCCGGTGCTTAACAACGCCCTGGAAACGGCGGTGAAGTTTGCGCCCACGGGTCTAAGCGTGCTCATCCAGGGGGAAAGCGGTGTGGGCAAGGAAAACGTGGCCCGCATCATCCACCAGTACTCCCAGCGCCGCCAGGGGCCGTTTTTCGTGGTCAACTGCGGCGCCCTGCCCAAGGAGCTGGTGAATTCGGAACTGTTCGGCCACGTGAAGGGCTCCTTCACCGGCGCCACGGACAACCGGAAAGGCTATTTTGAAGATGCCGACGGCGGCACCCTCTTCCTGGACGAGATAGCCGAGCTGCCCCCGGAGACGCAGGCCCTCCTGCTCCGGGTGCTCCAGAGCGGGGAATTCCGCAAGGTGGGATCCAACAAGGTGGAACACACGGACGTGCGCGTGGTGGCCGCCACCAACGTGCAGCTGTACGAGTCGGTCAAGCGTGGCAAGTTCCGCGAAGACCTGTACTTCCGCCTGTCGGCCGCCCAAATCCGGATTCCGCCCCTGCGGGAGCGCCGCAGCGACATTTACCTGCTGTTCCGCAAGTTCACCTCGGACTTTTCGGAGGTGAACGGCATGTGCAAAATTTCCCTGAAACCGGAGGCCATCCGCCTGCTGGAGCAGTACCGCTGGCCGGGCAATATCCGTCAGCTGCAAGGATTTACCCAGTCCCTCACGGCCCAGCTTTCCACCAAGGTTACACCCACCCTGCAGCGCATAGAGCTGTCGGCCCAGGACCTGGAGCCGTACCTGCCCCGGGAAGAAGGGGAGCCCATCCCCGTGCTGTACGAGGGTCCGCAGCCGTCGGCCTCTTTCAATGCCGATGAGCGCCAGGCCATCTTCAAGGCCATCTTCGACCTGAAGCAGGAGGTAGATGCCCTGAAGGCGCGGCTGGACCGCCGGGAACTTCCGCCGCCCCCTCCTCCCAGGCCCCTGGAAGAGCCGCAGGAGGCCGAGTGGCAGGGAGAGGAAGCCTTCCCCCAGGACAAGCCCATCTTCCAGGTAGAGGCCTCCCCGGCCGAGCCCCAGGCCCATACGCTGTCCATCCGCAAGTCGGAGGAAGAGCTCATCCGGGCGGCCCTGGAAAAGCACGAAGGCAACCGCAAGAAAGCGGCCGAAGAACTGGGCATGAGCGAACGGACCCTGTACCGCAAACTGCCCCCGGAATACCGTAAGAAATGAAACGGGCCCTTGTCATACTGTCCCTGTCCCTGGCGGTAGCATCCTGTGGAATTTATTCTTTCACAGGCACTTCCATACAGCCGGACGTTAAGACCATCACCATTCCGTATGTAGAGAACAAGGCCATCCGCATCAACCCCGCCCTGTCCAACGACATCACGGAGGCCCTGCAGGAGAAATTCCGCAAGCTCACCCGCCTGGAGCAGGTAGACGTGGACGGAGACCTGGAGCTGGTGTGCGAGATAACCGGCTACGACGTAAAGGCCACCGCCATCACGGCCGAGGAACTGGCGGCCCAGAACCGCCTTACCGTGCAGGTGAAAGTAGAGTTCACCAACCGGAAATACCCGGAAGACGACGTGAACAATTCCTTCAGCGCCTACGAGGACTTCGACGCCACCCTGTCGCTGGACGCCGTGGAAAGTTCCCTGTGCGAAACCATCGTGGAAAAACTGGTGGAAGACATATTTAACGCAACGGTAGCACAATGGTAAGATCGTCCCACATAGACCTTCAGACCCTCACGCTGGACGAGCTGGCCGGGGTCGTGAACCTGTATCCCTGGTACGGGGAGGCCCACCTGGAACTTTGCGCCCGGATGTCGGAGGTGGGCGGCCGGGACTGGGGCCTGGAGCAGTTCGCCGGCGAGGCCCTCTACGTAGGGGACCGCCGCAAAATTGCCGCCCTGGCCTGTCGCGGCCGGAAGGGGGATTACTCCGACAAGGACGTCCAGGCCCTGCTTTCCTCTTACCTGGAGCCTTCGCCGGAAGAGGTCTCCCCGGCCGAGCACCAGGTGCGCGTGGTGGGCGGGGACTACTTCTCCCAGTCCCAGTACGACAATGTGCGCAAGGGCGACGACAACATTTTCACCCGCTTTGCCGCCAAGTCCCGTCCGGGCGGTTCCTCCGACGAGGAAGCCGGCAGTGAAATGGCCGACCGTTTTGCCACGGAAACCCTGGCGCGGATCTTTGCCGAGCAGGGCCGTCCGGAGGAAGCGAGGCGCATTTATTCGCGTCTGGTTTTGGATATTCCGGAAAAAAGTGCTTACTTTGCATCCCTTATCGACAAATTGGATTAAAAATAGCTAACAATATGAACGCAGCATTTACGGTATTGGTCGTCCTTATCATCATTGCGGCCATTCTCCTCATCGCGGTCGTCCTCCTGCAGAACGGCAAGGACGGCGGCCTCGCCACCAATTTCACATCGGCCAACCAAACCCTGGGCGTACGCCAGACGGCCACCATCCTGGAAAAGGCCACCTGGTATCTGGTCGCCTTCATCCTGGTCCTTTCCATCATTACCGTTTTCGTGGCCCGCGGCACCACCCAGCGCGGTTCCAACGACGCCGTCAGCACGGAAATCCTGAACCAGGTGGACGCCGCCGCTTCGGAGGCCCCTGCCTTCCCGCTCCCTCAAGACAACCCGGAGGCCGAGTAAGCGCCCCCGGCGAACGGGAAAGTTCGCAAACTGCCATTTTGTCAGTCCGGAAGCAACGGAACGGAGATTGATGTTTCCGCGGCAAAGGAGACAAAACTATGGCAGACAATAACAACAATAACAACAGTTTTTTGGAACGCTTTGCGATTAACCTGAACGAGCGGGCATCGCAAGGCAAACTGGACCCGGTCATCGGCCGGGACGATGAAATCCGGCGGGTGCTGCAGATCCTGAGCCGGCGCACCAAGAACAACCCCATCCTGGTGGGCGAACCGGGCGTAGGCAAGACCGCCATCAGCGAAGGCATCGCCCAGAACATCGTGAACGGGCAGGTGCCGGAAAACCTCAAGTCCAAGAAGGTCTATTCCCTGGACATGGGCGCGCTCATCGCGGGTGCCAAGTACCAGGGAGAATTCGAAGAACGGCTGAAGGGCGTGGTGAAGGAAGTGGTGGACAGCGCCGGAGAGATTATCCTGTTCATCGACGAGATTCACACCCTGGTGGGTGCTGGCCGAAGCTCCGGCGCCATGGACGCTTCCAACATCCTGAAACCGGCCCTGGCCCGCGGCGAACTGCGCACCATCGGCTCCACCACCCTGGACGAGTATCAGAAGTATTTTGAGGCCGACAAGGCCCTGGAGCGCCGCTTCCAGATGGTGATGGTGGACGAACCCTCGCCGGCGGAATCCATTGCCATCCTGAGGGGCCTGAAGGAGCGCTACGAGAACCACCACAAGGTGCGCATCGAAGACGACGCCCTCATTGCGGCCGTGAACCTTAGCCACCGCTACATCACCAGCCGTTTCCTGCCCGACAAGGCCATCGACCTGGTGGACGAGGCGGCCTCCAAGCTGCGGCTGGAGATGAATTCCGTCCCCGAGCCCATCGACGACCTCAATTCGGCCATCCGGCAGAAGGAGATTGAGCGGGAGGCCATCAAGCGGGAAGGCGTAGGAGCCAAGATGGAGAAACTGGAGGCCGAGCTGAAGGAACTTCAGGAGAAGCGGGATGTGCTGATGAAGCGCTGGAATGAGGAAAAAGAGATTCTGGGCGGCCTGCAGACCTCCCGGCAAGAGCTGGAAGACCTGAATCTCCAGGCCAAGACGGCCGAGCGCAACGGAGACTACGCCAAGGTGGCGGAAATCCGTTACGGCCGGGTGGCCCAAACGCAGAAGCGCATCGACGAGCTCACGGCCAAGGCCGAGGCCATCCAGGATCCCATTGTGACCGAGGCGGTCACCCCCGAGGACATTGCCGAAGTGGTGGCCAAGTGGACCGGCATCCCAGTGAAGCGGATGCTGGAAAGCGAGAAGGACAAGCTGCTGCGCATGGAAAGTGAGCTGCATAGGCGCGTGGTAGGCCAGGACGAGGCCATCCGCGCCGTGGCCGATGCCGTGCGCCGCAACCGGGCGGGCCTTTCCAACGAGAAGCGCCCCATCGGCAGTTTCCTGTTCATGGGCACCACCGGCGTGGGCAAGACCGAGCTGGCCAAGGCGCTGGCGGAGTTCCTGTTCAACGACGAGAACATGATGACGCGTATCGATATGAGCGAGTACCAGGAACGGCATACCGTAAGCCGCCTGGTGGGTGCGCCTCCGGGATATGTGGGGTACGACGAGGGCGGCCAGCTCACGGAGGCCGTCCGGCGCAAACCTTACTCGGTGGTGCTGCTGGACGAGATTGAAAAAGCCCATCCGGACGTGTTCAACGTGCTGTTGCAAGTGTTGGACGACGGCCGCCTCACGGACAACAAGGGCCGCACGGTGGACTTCAAGAACACCATCCTCATCATGACCTCCAACGCCGGGGCCGACATTATCCAGTCCTACATGGAACGCCTGCCGGAAGTGAACGGTGTGGACATGCAGGCCATAGCCACACGGCGCCAGCTGCTGGACGAATGTGGCAAGAAAGTGCTTGATGTCCTAAAGCTTACGGTGCGTCCGGAATTCCTGAACCGCATTGACGAAATTATCATGTTCGACCCGCTCACCCAGGCCGATATCCGGGAAATCCTGCATATCCAGGAGCAGGAGCTGCTGCGGAAGCTCTCCGAAAGCGGCATCACCCTGCAGTTCACCCCGGCCTTCGAAAACCATATTGTGGAGCACGGTTACGACCCGGCCTATGGCGCCCGTCCCGTAAAGCGGCTCATCCAGCGCGAACTGGTGAACCTGCTGGCCAAGAGCCTCCTGGACGGCACCGTGCGCAAAGACTCCGTGGTGCAGGTAGATGTGGCCGGCGGCGAGGTGGTTCTGCGCTGACCCCCCCCGAGTTTCCGGGCCCCTAGACTTCCGTGGCGGTGGCGAACTCGGCCAGGAAGCGCATGTCGTTCTCGAAATAGTGGCGCAGGTCGTTCACCTGCCACTTGAGCATGGCAATGCGCTCCACGCCCATGCCGAAGGCGAAGCCGGTGTACTGCTCCGGGTCTATGCCGCTGGCCTTGAGCACGTTGGGATCTACCATCCCGCAGCCCATGATTTCCAGCCAGCCGGTGCCCTTGCAGATGTTGCAGCCCTTGCCGTGGCAGATGTTGCAGGAAACGTCCACCTCGGCCGATGGCTCCGTGAAGGGGAAGTAGCTGGGCCGCATGCGGATTTCCGTCTCCGGGCCGAACATTTCCCGGGCAAACAGCAGGATGGCTTGTTTAAGGTCGGCAAACGTGACGTCTTTGTCTATGTAAAGCCCCTCCACCTGGTGGAAGATGCAGTGGGCGCGGGCCGAGATGGCTTCGTTTCTGAAAACGCGGCCGGGGCACACCACGCGGATGGGCAGCGGCTGCTTTTCCATGGTGCGCACCTGCACGGAAGAGGTGTGGGTGCGCAGCAGCAGCGGATTCAGGTGGCCGGTGCTCACGAAGAAGGTGTCCTGCATTTCCCGGGCCGGGTGGTTCGGGGGGAAGTTCAGGGCCTCGAAGACATGGTAATCGTCCTCAATCTCCGGCCCTTCCGCCACGTCGTAGCCAAATTTGCGAAAAATGTCCACAATTTGCTGGCGCACGATGGAAACCGGATGGCGGCTTCCCAGCGGGAAGGCGTCCCCGGGCATGGTGAGGTCTTCCTGGGGGGCCTGGGAAACGGCCTGCTCCTCCACGGAGGCCTTCAGTTCCTCTATGCGGGCGGTGGCGCTTTTCTTGAGCTCGTTGAGCCTTTGGCCGTATTCCCGCTTGAGTTCCGGCGCCACGGAGCGGAACTGCTCCATGAGGGCCGTGATTTCCCCTTTCTTTCCAAGGAAGCGGACACGGGCCTCCTCGGCCTCCTTGGCCGACGAGGCCTTCAGTTCCTGCAGTTCCTTGAAGATTTTATCAATGGCTTCTTTCATAACTGATACTATTTTTTCCTTTCTGCACTGGCTTTGGCGGCCTTTTCCCGCCGCTTGTCCCGATCCCGCTGGGCGCGCTGACCGCCTGATTTCCAATATTTGTTCCACTGCTCCTCCGTGAAGAAGCTCTTGTAGGAACGGTCTATCTGTTCCATCCACTTGTCCGAGATGGTTTGGTAGAGGTCGGCATTTTCCACCTTGGCCTGCTGCATCTGGAGCATCTCTTCCATGCGGGAATGCATGTCGTGGTTAAGGGTGGAGTCCACGTAAAACTCCTGCCAGTATTCCAAGTCCAGGAGGTTGCGCAGGCGCTCCGTCTCTTTGTCTATGTATTCCAGAAGCTGTTTTTCCCGTTCTTCCGGGGTCTGCGGCTGATTTTGGGCCGCTCCCGCAAAAATTGAGAGGAATAGGGCGGCAGCAAGATGTATTAAACGATAAAAATTCATAAATTTGCAAACGAATGTGAAGGACAAAATTACGCAATAAATCGAAAAACCGCAAAAATGAAGAGAAATATCCTCCTCAAAACCTTTGTGGCCGCCTCTGTAAGCCTGTTGGCGGCCGCCGAAGGCCATACCTGCACCAATGTCATCATCTCCCGCGGCGCCAGCATGGACGGCTCGGTGATGGTGTCCTATGCCGCCGACTCCCACTACCTGTTCGGGGAACTGTACTACCACCCCTCCCGGGACTGGAAGGCGGGGGAAGTGCTCAAGGTCTATGACTGGGACAGCAACCGCTACCTGGGAGACATAGACCAGGTGGAGCACACCTACCAGACGGTGGGCAACATGAACGAGCACCAGCTCATCATCACGGAAACCACCTGGGGCGGCCGTCCGGAGCTGGAAGACCGGAAGGGCGGCATCGACTACGGGTCCCTCATCTACATTACCCTCCAGCGCGCCAAAACGGCCCGGGAGGCCATTGACATCATTGTGGCGCTGGCCAGCGAGTACGGCTATGCCTCGGAGGGGGAGACCTTCTCCATCGCCGACAAGAACGAGGCCTGGATCATGGAACTCATCGGCAAGGGCATGAACGTGCGCAACGGCGTCAACATGAACAAGGGCATCGTCTGGGTGGCCCGGCGGGTTCCGGACGGGGCCATCTGCGCCCACGCCAACCAGGCCCGTATCGGCAGGTTCCCGCTGGACGACCCGGACAACTGCCTCTATGCCCCGGACGTCATTTCCTTCGCCCGCCGCAAGGGCTACTTCGACGGAGCCGACAGCGAGTTCAGCTTCAAGGCCGCCTACGGACCGGCCGATTTCGGGACGGTGCGCGGCTGTGACGCCCGTGCCTGGAGCGCCTTCAATATCCTCACCAACGGCTGGTTCTCCTATTACGACGAAGAGGGCAACGCCGTCACCCGCGACGCCTTCACCTTCCTGGACTACGTCATGGGAGAGAACCTGGAGAACGACTTCCCCCTGTTCGTGTACCCGCGCAAGAAAATCAGCGTAAAAGACGTGGCCGACGTCATGCGGGACCATTTCGAGGGCACCCCCATGGACATGACCCAGGACATCGGCGCCGGCGGAAACGCCCTGCCGTACCGCTGGCGGCCCATGGAATTCCAGGTAGAGGACCGCACCTACGTGAACGAGCGCGCCATCGCCACCCAGCAGACCGGCTTCTGGATGGTGGGCCAGGCCCGCAACTATGTGCCGGACGTGGTGGGCGGCATCCTGTGGTTTGGGACGGACGACGCGGCCACCTCGTACCTCACCCCCATTTACACCAGCATCACCCGGGTGCCGGAGTGCTTCCGGGAGGGCAACGGAGACCTGCTGCACTACTCGGCCACCTCTTCCTTCTGGATGAACAACCGCATCTCCAACGCCTGCTACAAGATGTACAATGTGATGGCCCCCTACGTGCGCGAAAGGGCCGACGCCTTCGAGATGGACCAGATTTACCGCAAGACCCATTCCGTGGACAGCATGGCGGTGGTCATGTACAACGAGATTGCCGTCAAGCTGCAGAAGAAGCTTTCCTCCAAGGGCGACGTCATGGTATCCCGCCAGCCCTTCGAGAAGGTGGTCCGCTACGTCACGGACTACTCCGTGAAAACCGCCCAGAACCAGTTTGCCGCCTGGTGCCGCCTGGAGGAAGAGCTGCTGGTGAAGTTCATGGACGGCAACGTGAAACCCCAGAACGAGGACGGCTCCTTCAAGCATTCGGAATATTCCGACGGCATTCCGGAGAAGGTGGAGTGGCCGGGCTATACGGAACTTTGGAAACAAACGGTGGCCCAGGAACACGGCGACGTCATCCGGGTGCCGGAAGAGAAGTAAGCCATGCGCCCGGGAATCCTGCCCATCCTTGCCGCCGGCGCCCTGCTTCTGGCGGGGTGTGAAAAGCCGGAGGACAACCCCTCCGGCGGCGGGAAAACGGCTGTCCAGAGCGTTGCCCTGCAGCTGAGCCTTTCGGCCGATGCCGCCATGCCCGTCTCCCAGACGCTGGATTATCCCACCAAAGCCGACGGCATCCAGCTCCGGCACACCGTCCGCGTGTACAGGGCCGCCGACTCGGGAGGCTGGTCTTCCGCTGCGGAAGCGGAGGCGGTGCTCACCTCCGGAGACCTGTCTTCCCCGTCCGGAGAGGTGAAGCTGAACCTGAAACCCTACAAATACAAGGTCCTTGTCTGGACGGACTATGTCCAGGGCACGGCCGACTGGCTGTGGAACGCCCGGGACTTTTCCCGCATCCGCATCCCCGACGGCGCCTACCAGGGCGGCACCCCGTACCGCGACGCCTTCTTCGGCTCGCAGGAATTGGACCTCAGTGCGGCGGGAGAGACCTATTCCGGCCGGATAAGCCTTACGCGCCCGGTGGCCGGCTACCTTTTCGTGGCCACGGACGCATCGGCCTTCCAGGGAAGGTCGGTCCAGGCCACCGTCTCCTACACGGAAGCGGTTCCCAGCAGCTTCAACCTGTGGGAAGGCGCCCCGGCCGATACCCGCAGCGGCCTTTCCTTCACCCAGCCGGTAGAGGTCCTCTCCGACGGTACGGTGAACCTGGCCTTCGACCACCTGCTGGTGAGCGGCTCCGACGCCCAGGTCCCGCTCACGCTCCGCCTGCAGGAAGGCAGCACGGTGCTGCTGGAGCAAAGCCTCACCGTTCCGCTGCAAAAAGGCCGCCGGACGGTGTATAAGGGCAAAATCTTCGTCTCCGACGGATCGGCCGGCATCTCTGTGGACCCTTCCTTCGAGGACGAATACAACCAAAGCTTTTAACGGGAAAGAGAGATGAAAAAGAGCCTGCCAAACTTCTTCTTCGCGCTGGGTGCCGCCCTGCTCCTTTCCGCCTGCGGCAAGGAAAGCATTTCCCGGCCCCAGTGGGCCGAAACTTCCTTCTCCCTAACCCTGGAAGCCGTAAAATCGGCCGGGGACGGGGCCGATGCAGACCATCTGGCGGTCCTCCCTTTCGACAAGGACGGGAATCCCCTGGATGACATTTCCTTCACCTGCACCCAAAGCGGTCCGGGGCGCTTTACCGCGCAGGCCCGTCTGGTGAAGGGGGTGGAATATACCCTGCTGTTCTTTGCACAGAAGGGCGAAACCTACAGCCTGGACCGGGACGGAACGCTGTCCCTGCCCGGTTTCGGCGCCCTGAACGACGCCTCCCGCGACGCCTTTTCCGCCGTGCAGACGGTGGTGGGCGGGGCGTCCTCTTCCCTTTCGCTGTCGCTTCGGCGCCCCTTCGCGCTGCTCTCCCTGGTCTCTTCCCAGGCCGACCAGGCCGCCGCCCAGGAGCAAGGCCGCAGTGCGGAAGTCCGGGTGGGCCTGGTGCTGGAGGGTGTTCCGGACAGGATGAACCTCCTTACCGGCGCCGTGGAAGGCAGCGTGCAGGCCAGCTTCCCGGCCGCATCGGCCCCCTCTTCCCAGGACCTGGCGTTCTGCTTCCTGCCGGCGGGGGAAAGCAAGGCCCTGGTAAAGGCGGCGGTCACCGTGACGGCGGGAGACTTTACCTCCGTGCGTAACCTGGAGAACCTTCCCCTTCGGCGCAACTGCCGGACCTGCATTACGGGGGATTTCCTTACCACGGAGGGCAGCCTGGACATTAACCTGGAAAACAACTGACCATGAAGAGACTGTACACCGTTTTGCTGTTGGCGGTCCTTCTGGCCGGGTGCCAGAAGGAACGGGTTTCCCCGGAAGTGGCGGCCACTTTCCCGCTGGAATGGGACGGGGTGCCAACCCGTGCCGGGGACGGCGGGGCCGACATCCTGCTGGTGGGCGTGTACAAAAAGGACTCCGGAGGAAAACTCACCTACCTGCCGTCCGTATCCCTGCCCACAGCGCAGGAGGCCCTGGCGGTTTCGGGCGGCAGCGCCACCTTCCGCGCCCAGCTTTCCCGCGGAGAGAACTACGTGCTGGTCTTCTGGGCCCAAAACCGGAAGAACCAGGACTACGAGCCGGACTTCTCTTCCGGCCAGTTCCGGACCGACGCCCGGGCCCTGGCCAACGACGGTCACCGGGACGCCTTCTACGGCGTTTACGAGACGGGCACCCTCTCGGAAGCAGCCCCGGAATTTCCGGGCATCCGCCTCCGTCGCCCCTTTGCCCGCATCCAGGTGCTGGTTCCCCGGGAAGACTGGGAACTGGCCGAAAAGGCCGGCATCAGCTTCGTCCAGTCGGTTTTCCGGGTACAACAGGCCCCCACGGTCCTGAACCTGCTCACCGGGGAAGTCTCCGGGTCGGCCGACCTGGAATTTCCCGCCGCTGCTGTGCCGGAGCATGAATCCCCTTCCGCCTCCTACAGCACCACGCACCGGCTGGTGGCCTCCCAGTACATCCTGGCGGGAACCGCAGAGCGGCTGTATAACCTGGCGCTGGATGTCTATACCCGTCTGGACGGCGTCCAGCAGGCCCCCTTCACCGTCCGGATGGACAACGTGAAGGTGCGCCGCAACTGCAACACGTCCCTCGCCGGCAACGTGTTCACCGCCGAAACCCTCTTCCAGGCAAGTCTGGAGACAGATTTTTCCGGGGACTACAGCGGGGAAATCGAAACCCCCGAACCGCCCGTGCCGGACGAGCCGGATGAACCGGACGAACCCGATGAACCGGACGAACCCGATGAACCCGATGAACCGGACGAACCGGATGAGCCGGATGAGCCCGATGAACCCGATGAGCCGGATGAACCCGATGAGCCGGATGAACCGGACGAGCCCGATGAACCGGATGAGCCCGATGAACCCGATGAGCCGGATGAACCCGATGAACCGGACGAGCCGGATGAACCGGACGAACCGGACCTGCCCACCGCCACCGGGCGGGTGACCACCCGGCCGGCCACCAATGTAACCACGGGCGGGGCCACGCTCAACGCCTATTTCACGCTCCTGACGGGCCAGGTGGCCGAAGCCGGCTTCTACTGGGGTTCCTCGGCCAACCTGCTCACGCAGACCGCCTATGCAGACCCGCCGTCGCTCAAGACCGGCACCTTCCAGGCCGACATCACGGGCCTGGAGCCGGGCACCACTTACTACTTCCGGGCCTTCCTGGCCGAGTACGACGCCTCGCTGGGCCGGTACGTAGACAAGCTGGGATCCATTGTCAGCTTCACCACGGAAGCCGCCGCCGTATCGGCCGGCCCGGGCTACCTGGGCTGCTTCGAGATGCCCGCGGTGAGCTCCCTGCTCAGCGGGCAGGAGGCTTCCGGCTATTATTCCGACCGCGGCGACAGCTGGTACCGCTATTATACCAACAGCGCCAAGTGCCAGATAGCCACGCACACGTTCGTCCTGAACGGCCAGCAGGTGCGCAACTACACCGTCATGTACGACGGAAGCAAGTATGCCCCCGTCTGGACGGCGCACGCCATGCACAAGTCAACCTGGCCGGACAACAACGTGAGCCGCAACGACAACTGGAACAACGACCCGGCCATCACCCTAACCCAGCAGTCCGGGCTGCAGAATGCCAGCAGCGTGGGTTACAGCCGCGGACACCTGGTGGCGTCCAGCTACAGGCAGTCCACCGTCCAGCAGAACAAGCAGACCTTCTATTACACCAACCAGGCGCCCCAGTGGCAGAACGGCTTCAACGACGGCGTGTGGAGCAGCCTGGAGCAGGCGGTGGTCTCCAACGCCCCCACAGGGCGGGACACGCTCTATGTGGTTTCCGGCGTCCTGTACGAGGGCACGGTGAATACCCTGCCCAGCCGGGAAGGCCTGTCGGTCCCCATTCCCAGCCATTTCTACAAGTGCCTCATGAAGTGCAGCTTCAACGCGTCCGGTGAAATGACATCGGCCAAGGGCTGCGCCTACGTATTCACCAACGAGAAGCACACGGGACAGACCTACAGTTCCGGCCTCACCAGCATCGACGCCATCGAGGCCCGCGCCGGTTACGACTTCTTTGCCAATGTGCCCAAGGCACTGCAGGATGCGGCCGAAAAAACCAAGACAGCCATCTGGTAAGGGATGAAGGCAAGGCAGGTGCTCATATTCCTCCTGGGGGTTTTTGCGCTTTTGGGCGTGGGCTGGCTCTCCTTCCCCTCCGACGGGGTGCCGATGGGCCCGCTGACGCTCCGTTTCGCCTCCTACCAGGGCATGCTCCGTGACGCCCGGGAGAAAAAGGTGGATGTAGATTCCGTGCTGCAGGCGGTGGAAAACCGCTTCCGGATGGAGTCCGACACGCTGGCATATTACCGCACGTTCTTCTACGAAAACCCGGACCGCATTTACCTGCCCGGGGACGACTACACCTTCCTGGATCCGGTGTTCCAGGCCCTGGAACAGGCCTCCCGTTCCCCGCTTCCGGTGCGTGTGGCCCATTATGGCGATTCCCAGATAGAGATGGACCGCATCTCGTCGGAGCTGCGGCAGGCCCTGCAGGAGCGTTTCGGCGGCCAGGGGACGGGGATGTTCCCTCCGCTCAGCAACGTTCCGTCGGCCAGTATCTCCAAGAGCGCCTCCGGCGGCTTTGTGCAGTACACCATGTATGGCGATTCCACCACGGTGCGGGCCGGCCACAACCGCTACGGCGTCCTGGCCCAGGTGGTGCAGCTGACAGGCGGCGGCACGTTGAACCTCCGGGCCTCCCGGCAGAAAACCGCCAAGGAAAACACCCAGTCGTTCTCCCGCCTGTCTGTGCTGTACGGGCGCGCATCGGCCGATTTTTCCGTGCGGGCGGTGTCCGACACCCTGAAGCCCGTCCCGGTAACGGAGAGGGCGGCGGGGGGCACCACCCTGGTCACCTGGCAGTTCTCCCGTGCAGTGCAGAAGGCCACCCTTTCCTTCCAGGGGAATGCCGAGATTTACGGGGTGGCGGCCGATGGGGCGGCGGGTGCAGCCGTGGACAATATCCCGCTCCGGGGCTGCTCCGGCACCATTTTCACCCGCATTTCCCCGCAGCTCCTGCAGGAAAGCTATGCCCTGGACAACACCCGGCTCATCATCCTGCAGTTCGGCGGGAACTACATGCCGGTGGTGCGGGGCACCAAGTCCATCGTCCAGTACCAGGAGCAGATAGAAAGGCAAATCCGCTTTTTCCACCAGGTGGCGCCGCAGGCCCGGGTGCTGTTCATCGGCCCGTCCGACATGGGCAAGAGCGTGAACGGACGCGTGGTCACCTGGCCGCACCTGCCGGAAATGGTAGATTCCCTGAAGGCTACGGCGCTGCGCAACGATGCGGCCTACTGGGACCTGTACCGCATGATGGGCGGGGAAAATTCCATGGGGGAATGGGTGAAGCACAAGCCGCCCTACGCCGGGCCGGACTACATCCACTTTACCCCTGCGGGGGCCGGAAAGGTGGGTGATGCGCTGTCCCGTTCCTTCCTCACTTATTACGATTTTTACCAGCTCCGGAAAACCCTTCCGCGTGCTCGGGTACAAGAAGCGATGGGCCCATGAAACGACTGCTTCTCTCCCTCCTGCTCCTGGTGGCGGCGCTTTCCCTGGAAGGCCGCCGCATGCCGCGTTATCCGTTCATCCCGGCCGATCGGAACACGTTGCAGTTTCCGGGCGGGGAGTCGGAAGAGTTCGGCCTGTTCCTCCGGAAGCTGGACACGTTGCTGGAAAGCGGAAAAGGGGATTTGCGGGTGCTCCACGTGGGAGGCTCGCATGTGCAGGCCGGCACCTGGAGCGACCGCCTGCGCAGCCGTTTCCTCTCGCTCCGCTATGGCCTGGACGGCGGCAGGGGCCTTGTTTTCCCCTTTTCGGCTGCCCTCACCAATACCCCCGTCAGCTATTCTTCCTCCTACACCGGGAACTGGGAAAAGACCAACTGCCTGAAGCCGGAGGGGGAGCTGGGACTCACCGGCATGGCCATTACGGCATCCGACACGTCGGCCCGGGTGGCGGTGGACCTGCTGCCGCGGGAGCTGCACCTGCATCAGCCGCGCTATACCTTCAACCGGGTGGATGTGCTGGGGGAGGGCAGTCTGGAACCGGTATTGCTGCTGCAGGGAAGGGACACCCTCCGGGGCGTTTCCGGCCACGGCCTCACGCATTTCGACCTGCCGTACTATACAGACTGGGTGCAGCTGGCCTTTGCCGGCGGCAGCGGCCGATACACCCTGCGGGGCCTGTACCTGGACAAGCCCAATACCGGTTTTACCCTGGTGGAGGCCGGAGTGAACGGGGCTGCCACCGGCTCCTGGCTCAAGTGCTCGCTGTGGGAGGAGGACCTCCGGCGGGTGCGCCCGGACCTGGTCATCTTCTCCATCGGCATCAACGACATCCAGGGCGACTTTGACCCTGCCCGCTTCAAGGCCAATTACCGGCAGCTCATCCGGAAAGTCCGGCGGGTGAACCCCCACTGCGCCATCCTGTTCACCGGCATCAACGACAGCTGGCGCCGGCGCTCCGTGAACCCCTATACGCCCGCCTGCGAGGAGGCTTTCGAAGCCCTTGCACGGGAGTACAAGGCCGTTTACTGGGATTGGTTCGGCATCATGGGCGGAAGCGGTTCCATGGAGGCCTGGCAGCAGGCCGGCCTGGCCCAGGGCGACAAGATTCATTTCACCACCGAGGGCTACCGCCTGCTGGGCGACATGCTTTTCGAGGCCATCATGGACTGCTATTACGCCCGATGAGCGGCTGGGACCTCATACTGGATTTCTTCCGGAACCTGTTCTCCTTCGACCAGGCGCATCCGCTGCTGTTCACCCAGTTCTACTTCTGGGCGTTCTTTGCGCTGGTGTTCGCCGTCTTCTCCCTGTTCCACAACAAGACCCTCCTGCGGAACGGCTACCTGTTTGCCTGCTCGCTGTTCTTTTACTACAAGACCAGCGGTGTTTTCCTGGCGCTGCTGCTCTTTGTCATTGTCTATAATTTTTTTGCCGCCAAGGGACTGTACCGGCTCAGGAAAGCGTTCTGGCGGAAGGCCCTCCTGGTCCTGAGCGTAGCGGTGGACCTGGGGGTGCTGGCCTACTTCAAATATGCCTACTTCCTTACAGACTTCGTGAACAACCTCTTCGGGCTGTCCATCCAGGTGCACGACGTGCTGGGGGAACTGCTGAATATGTGCATGGGGGCCGATGTCTTCCGCGTGGACGCCATCATCCTCCCGGTGGGCATCTCTTTCTTTACCTTCCAGGCCGTTAGCTACGTGGTGGACGTGAACCGGCGGAAGATTGCCCCGGTGCAGAACTTCCTGGACTTCGGCTTTTACCTTTCGTTCTTCCCGCAGCTGGTGGCCGGGCCCATCGTGCGGGCCGTGGAGTTTGTAGAGCAGCTGCACAAGCCCTATAACCTGAGCCGCCGCTGGTTCGGCATCGCCGTTTTCTGGATCATGAACGGCCTCCTCAAGAAGCTCATCCTGGCCGACTATCTGGCGGTGAACTTCGCCGACCGCGTGTTCGAGAACCCGCTCATGTACAGCGGTTTCGAGAACCTGAGCGCCCTGTTCTGCTATTCCCTGCAGGTCTATGCCGACTTCTCCGGCTACACAGACATAGCCACGGGCGTGGCTATGCTCATGGGCTTTTACCTGCCCAAGAACTTCGACTCGCCCTACAAGGCGGTGAACACGCAGCAGTTCTGGCGCCGCTGGCATATGACGCTTTCCCGCTGGCTCCGGGACTACCTGTACATTCCCCTGGGCGGCAACCGGAACGCCACGCCGGGGACCTACATCATCATTGCGGCCGTGGCGGTGTTCGGCTCTTTCCTCAGCGGCAGCTGGTGGGTGGCCGTGGGCGTTGCGCTGGTGGCCGCCGGCATCGGGCTCTGGGCCTGGCTGCGGCCCGACAAGCGGAAGCTCATCACCACCAACATCAATTCCATGAACACCATGCTGCTGGGCGGCCTTTGGCACGGCGCCAGCTGGAATTTCATGATCTGGGGCGGGCTCAACGGCCTGGGCATGGTCATCTATAAGATCTGGACCAAACGCTCGATGCGCGGCAAGCTCCTGATTATTACGCTGGTCACGGCGCTTTGCGGTACCCTGTCCCTCACGCTCCACTACCCCGTGTGGAACCTGTTCTTTGCCTGGACGCTTGTCATCCTGCTGGGTACGGTCGTACGCAGCCTCTGTCATTCTGAGCGTAGCGAAGAATCTCGTAGCGAAGAATCTCGCAGCGAAGAATCTTGGCTCTCCCGCGCCTGGGACATCTTCCAGACCTTCGTGTTCATCACCTTCACCCGCCTGTTTTTCCGCAGCGGCTCCAACCTGGACCCGGCCCTGGCCAACGAACAGGCCTGGAACACCGCCAAGAACATGGTAAACCAGATTGGTGGCCACTGGGACCTCTCGCTGGTGCCCGCCATGGCCTGGGAGCACCGCGCCGTGCTGCTGGTCTTTGTCGTGGGCATGCTCATCCACTGGCTGCCGGAGCGCTTCAAGCGCCGCTACCGCATTGTCTTTGCCCGCCTGCCCCTGTTCTGGATGGCCGTCGTGGTGGCCGCCATCATTTTCTTCTTCTACCAGTTCATCACGGCCGACCTCCAGAGCTTCATCTACTTCCAGTTCTAGCCCCGCCGCCCTTCCCGTGGACTTTTTAAAAACAAAACCCTATATGAAGAACCTGTTAATGATTGCTTCCATGCTGGCCTCCATGCTGTTTTGCGGCCTTTCCTGCACCCGGCCGCAGGCCGGTTTCCCCCAGCCGGACCAGATGTTCAACCTTTGGCCGGACGGTGCGCCTACGGACAACGGCCTTACGGGGGAGGAAATCGATTACGGCAACCACGTTTCCAATGTTACCCAGCCCACGCTGGGTGTCTATTTTCCGGAAAAACCCAACGGGGTGGCCCTGCTGGTATGCCCGGGCGGCGGCTATGTAGACGTCTGGGACAAGACGGAGGGCTATTTCAATTCCAAGTGGTACACAGACCAGGGCATTGTGTACGCCGTACTCAAATACAGGCTTCCGAACGGGCATTGCGAGGTTCCGCTGGAAGACGTGCATGAGGCCATGCGCATCCTTAAGGAGCATGCCGGCGAATACGGCTTCACCAAGCTGGGCATTGCGGGCTGCTCGGCCGGCGGACATCTGGCTGCCACAGCCGCCACCCATTTCCAAACGCCGGATGAGCGTCCGGACTTCCAGATTCTCTTCTACCCGGTCATTTCCATGGACCCGGCCATCACGCACGGGGGTTCGGCCCATTTCCTGCTGGGCGACGACCCGGCGCCGGAGCTGCAGGAGAAGTATTCCAACGAGAAGCAGGTTACCTCCGACACCCCGCCGGCGTTCATCATGGCCAATTCCGACGACGGCCTGGTTCCCTGCGAGAACAGCATCCGCTATTACGAGGCCTTGCGGGCCCACGGCGTATCGGCCGCCCTGCACATCTATCCCACCGGCGGCCACGGCTGGGCCGACCACCTGGACTTCCCTTACCGCGACGCCTGGATGCAGGATCTGAAGATTTGGCTGGCCAGCCTGGTGGACAATTAGAGGCCCCAGATGGCGTTCCTTCTTCTATTCCCTTGCCGCTTTAGCAAGAAAACGGCGTGGAGGTTATTGTGTTGATTATTAGGAGCTTAAGGGGTGTTCCTGTGCATCGGCGGATACACGGGAACATATGCTAAGGCGCTGAGAGAGAGATTGTTAGCCTCCACAGGATTTAAGCCAGCAGGTTGGTGAGGGCCACGAAGTCCTCTACGGAAAGCTGCTCGGGACGCTGGGAGAAGACGGGCTGCGAAAGGAAGGCGGCCAGTTCCTCTTCCTGCCAGCCGCAGCGGTCGGCCTTGGCCCGGGCAAGGGGCCTCAGGGGATTGCGCATCATCTTCCGGCGCTGGCCGAAGGCGGTTTTCACCACGGTCTTGAACAGGGCCTCGTCGCAGCCCAGGGACTCCCGGCAGTTCCGCCGTAAACGAATCACGGCCGATTCTACCTTGGGCGGCGGCGCAAAGCAGCCGGATCCAACGGTGAACAGGTATTCAATGTCGTACCAGGCCTGCAGCAGCACGGAAAGGATGCCGTAGGTCTTGCTGCCGGGCTTTTCCGCAATGCGCTCGGCCACCTCCTTCTGCACCATGCCCACCACCTGTGGGATACGGTCCTTATAATCAAGTACTTTGAAGAATATCTGGGAGGAGATATTGTACGGGAAATTGCCGATAATGGCAAAGGCCGACGGGAACAGCTTTTCCAGCTTCAGCTGCAGGAAATCCCCTTCCATCAGCCGCCCCTGCATGCCCTGGAAATGCGTGAGGAGGTAATCTACGCTTTCTGAATCCAGCTCGATGAGCTTCAGGTCGATGTCCTCCCTCTTCAGCAGGTATTGGGTAAGCACTCCCATCCCGGGCCCTACCTCCAAGACGGGGGAATAGGATTCCCCCGAACCCCCTGCGGCCTCAAGGCCC
>FLNY01001756.1_pt1 | contig 24073 bp, 18 predicted proteins | sample 1140381 | NCBI WGS metagenome assembly FLNY01 (sample SAMEA3878172, study PRJEB12797) | bioreactor metagenome | biome: Moose rumen | place: Sweden | collected 2011-10
TTCTCACGCATATTGTCCATGCACTGCCAGAATCCTTTGTGGATGTAGCTCATGAGCTCGCCCTGTGAGGCCAGTTTCTCCAGCGGCTCCTTCTCAAGGACTGTCCTGTCGCCATCTATATAGTCAAAAATCTTTGGTTCAAATACCATGTACCCCGCATTGATAGGCACACCGTCGTTGACCTGTTTTTCTCTAAATGATTTTACCGCGTTATCACCACCTATGTCGAGCACTCCCTTTGACTGGTCCTGAAGCACTGCCGTCAAGGTGGCTACCTTGTTGTTTTCCTTGTGAAACTCTATGAGCTTATTGATATCTACATCGCACACACCATCGCCATAGGTCATCAAAAATGGCTCACCCTCCACATATCGCTGTATCCTCTTGATACGGCCACCCGTCATGGTATTGAGCCCGGTATCTACTATGGTGACTTTCCATGGATCTAAGTGCGTCTCATGGACCGTCATCTCTTCCTTGCCATCACGATAGTCAAAACTGATATCGCTATTCCTCAGAAAATAATCCGCAAACCACTGCTTGATAACCTGCTGCTTGTATCCGGCACAAATGATAAACTCATTATGCCCGTAGTACGAGTACTCCTTCATAATGTGCCACAGTATAGGCTGATTGCCTATATCCACCATAGGCTTCGGCTTGTATGCCGATTCTTCTGATATTCGGGTACCATAGCCACCCGCTAAAATAACGACTTTCATATGCTAAATTCCTTTTCTATATATAATAAACTACTCACTGTCTACCACTAATATATCATACAACGTGGCATCATCTTTACCAATATTCTCCAGTCTAAACTGTGTATCATCACACACCTCATCAAATATCGCTGATACAGTGATACTCGTATCTGTCTGCTCTATGATATCATATTCTATCCCATCAGGTTCATGCTCTGACATAAGCACAGGAGTACATTCTGATAGATTCTTGCCCTCATAAGTGACAGTATACTCTCCCTTATTAATCAGTGTATATGGTCCATATACTAATCCTCCCGGATTAAGTACTACTTCTTCGGTACTCTTAGAGCCCATGTAATTGAAGTTCATCTCAATAGGGGTGATTATACCGTCAGATGCGCCATTGCCCAGAAACTGAGCATAATCTTCATCATAGACAAATACATTCAGATTATATCTCGATTCCGCTTTAACATACCAGTTATTTATATAGACATTTTCTATTCTAAACTCTTCTACAGGTGATATATATCCATTTAAAATCACGTCCCAGTCAGCATCCTGCTCCAATTCCTCATCAGTAAACATCAAAAATGTCTTTTTATCTTCCTGCTTATAATCATTGCTGTCATTCAAAAACAGATATTCCTGTAACAACTTTTCATCAATACTTACCGCACTTATTTGTACATCAAGGGACGAATACATCCGATTATTATATGCATTCCAAAATGTAGCATAGCCCTTTGTCAATCCATGCTCCTCCAGGACTTCTGCCACTCGCTTTGTCTCATTCAGTTTTTCTTTCCAATTGTAAGATAGCTTATATGTGCCTACACACTCTATGATACAACCCACTGTAAAAAGTAATATCCATATCCAACTAAACAGCTTCCCGTTATTTTCTATAAATCTGTCATATATATAACGAGCTGAAACCAATATAGCCAACACTACTGTAGCAGTAAGATGGTAAGGAGTTACAAATGAAAAAAATATACTACATGCAATCAATATAACATTATGCACTAGAGTATAATAAAATAGAATCTTTACTTCATCACTTTCTTCTTTTATATGACACGCCTGGATAATAGGGATAATAAAGCACACCAATATACATATGCCGATCCCGATAAGCGAGCGCATACCCTCTACGGTGGATACCTGTACACTTCCATCATATCCAAATATCCTAAATATATATTCAATTGTCTTACTTATGCCCTTTGCCACATCTGCAAGACTATCAGGCAGTGTCATTATTCCTTCTCTAGCATTAATATTTCTTGTGATAGATATATATTTATATACACCTAATCCACATGCTGCAGATATAATTGTTAACAAACATATCTTTGCTGATTTGATAAGCCCGGGCTTCATCTCGCTTACATCTTTATCATTGTTGCTGATAGTAAACATGATAATGATGGTTATAATTATAGGAACCGTATACTCGGCTATTGCTCTCGCGCCAACTATACTTTGCCAACCTAAAATAACAGCAAAGATTAATGCACGCTTAATACTAATCTGCTTTGATTGCCAAAATCTAATCAAAAAAAGTACTATTATTGGTTGCCAAAAAAGATAGCCACCATAGCAAGCGTCATACATAGAATAAAAAGCTATTCCATATAAATATATCGTAGCAAGTGGAAATGCTACCAAATACCCTTTTGACTTTAGTCCCTTTTTATACAGTAAACCTACAGATGCCAGTGACAAAACCAGCTGTAAGAAAGCAGCCATCTCTCTACTTATGTCATTATGTATAAGAGGGTACAATATCAATGATATAAATAAAAGTGGATAATTATAGGCGTAAACTTCTCCCTGCGCATAATTCCATGTCTTAGGAAACAGAGAATGATTTTTCCACGCCGCTTCAACCGTTGTAACTACAGTAGCCGAATCCGAATTAATAATTATCCTTCCATAGGTAAATATAGAATACGCGCATACCGCCATCACAAGTACCAGCAGTGCCCTAAGCGCCATATCCTTCGGCTCACCTAATAACTTTTTCTTTATCATCCTATATCTCCCACTTACTATAATAATCTCATCTATTTTGCCATATCGGTGCGTACTTTGTCAGATCTACTTCTCATCCACCATACCAGCAGTCCAATTATAGTCAACACTGATACCACCTCGGCTACTCTCCAGTACCATGGTTCCACGTAGTCTATAAATATAGTGCCCTGGTAGGCGGTAGGAATCTCTACCGTCACCTTGTTGTTGTGGCCCTGCACTACCGTGAGTGTCTTGCCATCGTCATCTGTAGCCACAAAATGCGGATAGGCAAAACGCGGCACTTCCAAAGTGGCATCATCACCTGCATCTACCCATATCTCCATATGGAGTCCTGACTCACTCTGTATTGCCGCAGTGATATTGTCTCCATACACTCCATAGTCTAGTACATCAGTGCTCATGTCTGTATCGTCCAGCAGATATTCTGCTGCCCCCAGCCCAAAAGCATTGTGATGGGTGTAGGTGTACAAATCTGCCGTATCATATGGGAAGAGCAGCTCCGAGTCATCTTCAAAAGCACTGACAAATACAAATGTCATAAGAAGGCTCACCACTACAGTATAGCTATATAGCTTACGATCAAATACACCTGTCTCTATCAGCTTCTCCACTACCAATCCCAGCAGTATGGTCATGAAGCACACCGCCATGCCCACATATCTGTACGGGAACTGCACGCTTACCAAAAATGGTCCCACGCCCGGTATCTCATATATCTGATTCCAAGGACACAGATTGCTGGCTACAAACAGGCATACCAGAGTACCACCTGTCAATACCTTAATCCTGCTGTCTGCCTTTTTTGTCAGTATTAGATAGCAGGCTCCTATGAGTCCTGCCATGAGTACCAATCCCGGTGTAATCTGCATCCTGGATGCTACATCTACATTGGCGTAGCCTGTTATGGACTTGAAAAATGCAAAATAATCGCTCAGATACACTCCGTACTTTTGGATATAGCTGGATGCAAATGCACTATCATCCAACATAGTATCCACCTGGGTATAGTACTCCAAAAACGGCACAATAAATGCCATACTAATCAATGCGCTTAAAGCAATGGCTTTGATGATGACAAGCAGCGTCTGCTTTCTAAATGTCAGCTTAAATAATACCAGCGCCAGCACTACAAGCACCAACACTATCATCTCGGTAGACAGCACGTGATTGTATATCATACCCGACATGCCCACTGCCAAAAGAATAGCGTTTTTCTGATATCTCTTTTCTGTAATCTCCTGTGTGTAGATATTCCAGATGGCCAACATCACTATAGGATAGAAGCAGTTTGCTGAAAACTCACCCACTGCCGCTCTGGTGTATATGCACAGCAGCCTATAGGTCGATGCTGTAAATACAAGTGAGAATAGTATCGCTGTATTGTTTTTCTTAAATATCTTTTTGCCACAGATATATGATGTGGTAGCCGTCAGAAGATTGACTACGAATATGTATATCTTGTAGCTCTGTGTAATAGTGAATCCTATAATGCGAAGCACTGCCGGTATGTACAGCAGCATGTCGCCATAGTATATCCCCACAGGATAGCCGTAGCCGTCGTTGTATATGCTATCCATCTTCACCGGGAAGTAGCCGTTTTTCAGGCCGTCGGCGATGGCTTCTATCCTGGCAAAATGAAACCTGATATCATGTCCGCTCATGATGCCCTTTGCAAAGAGGGGCAGGGAGGCTAAAATTGCTATACCAAATAATACCGCTATAATGCCGCTGTGAGACCTAAGCTTTTTGTTATATATAAGAAGATCCAAGCAAGCAGCCAGTACGATCCATAAGAAAGTAAGCACCCGGATATCATGAGTATTTCTAATGATGGTGACTCCCTTCAGTGAGAATTCCCCACCATAAAAATCTATTATCCTCATCTTGAAATCTTCAACACCGTTCGCCAGCTTAAAATCGTATCTGACAGTAGTCTTGTTTTTGCTCAAGAGTATCTCGCTAGCTTGTATCTCCACATCCTGGGATTCTAAGACTACTTTTTGTGTCTCAGTAGTCATATAGTCTATCACAATGGTGTAGGTACCTCTATCAAGAAGTATCTCAGGGCCATAGAGGAGATAATCATAATCCCAGTATATTTTTTCATAATCCTTAATGTTCCACTGGCTGCCATCATATGACATAGCATCATCATAATCAGTCATCATGGTGTCCAGGTCTACTTCGATAATCTCGTCATGCTTCATGCGATACCCCATAACACCTATCAGCACTATGAGCACTACCGCCTCTATGATAAGCAATATTTTTCTATGAGCGTACAACTTTTCCAACATCGCCTAACTCCTTAGTCTTCGTATATCAATTGTATAGAATCCACACCATAATACTCATTAGGCATGATACATCTATCATCAAAAAGTACATCTGGGTCAGCTGAGAATACCTCCCCGTCAGTAAGTCCCATATACAGAAAATATGGCGACCATGTCAACTCTGAGTCACGGTATATGACCACATCTCCCGAGCCGTTTTCTATCTCTGAGATAATACCATCCCACTGTGAAAAACTAGCTGATATCAGTCCATGATTTTTCAGGATGTCCACCTGTATGACATCCAGGTAAGCGTAGTTTTGTATCAGCCCTAAGTAAGCATACATCACAAGCATGGCAGTGAATGTCACTGCCGACCTCTTGTCGATAGTCACCTCACACTTATCAGCTATGAGTCCCCCTATCTTGACAAAAAACAGACTCATGCCAATCAACAATGTATAGTCTACCAAAAACTGCATCCTCACATCAAGATAAGTGACATACATAGCCTTGCCATGTACATATGGAAACTGTATGCCTGCCACCATGAGGGCTACAAGCACTATAAGCTCCCAGATCCTAAGCCGACCTATACTGTCGCCAATTACTATACCACATACTACAAGCAGCGCAAAAAGAAACACTGTGAATGGATGATCAAATATGATATCCTGCACTCTCGTCAGAGAATTGATAATAATCTGCTTAATAGTGGATACCAGATTAGGTGTGACATCATACACTCCCTGTCTCACATAATTTCCCGGAGCGATAACTGTAGATATGCCATCTACTATAAAAATAATCAGTGGCAGCAGCTTCTTCATCACCTGCTTTTTATCCCTGTAATCGCACCCATATATGTAGAATGCAAAATACAGATACAGCAATCCCAATGCCACGTCAAAGACTTCGCTATTAGCCGGGATAAGGCCTGCCAAGATAACACCGACATAGTATTTATTAGCTTTTGTCTCTTCGTATCTAATCAAGAAAGATATCATAAGAAGCAGCAGTGCCAGTGGTAGTGCATAGGAAGTAGCGCCTGTAAACCAGTTGTAGGTCTCTGAATAATAGTAGGTAGTAAACAACACTGCGATAGTGACAAATACTATTGCATCCAGCCATCCGCCTGCTACACTTAACACTTTTTTGAATATGGTCTTGAGGGATGCTTTAAGAAGAAAGAAAAATACTAAAAAGACACATATCATATACAAGCCGTAGCCATGTCCTAAGTGACCTGTATAGTTGAGAGGTACTATGAGTTTTTGAAAGAAAAATGTAAGCCATCTGCCACTGTGATGCACCCAGCACCAGGCACTGTAGCCGATAGCTTCCAAAAGTAGATTATCGGATACTTTGTGAGTGCCAAAAGAAAAATCATCGCTGGCCGGCACCGCATTATACATGCTAAAAGCCATCGGCAAGATGATAATGGCATAGAGTATCCCAAGTATTATCTGTAGCTTGTATTTTTTTACAAATTCCATCGATTATTCTCCCCTGTTATCTTAACGAGCCAAACAGCCCATTATACTTATCATACATCTTCTTTTTTTCAAATCCTGCGGCCTTTGTGGTGCAGGCTGCTTTCCTTGCAGGTGACTTATCTCCCAGGCGGGTGATGGCGGATATCAGGCCGTCCTTGTCGTACTTAGCAGTGAGGATGCCGCAGGTATCGTCTATCTCTTCACGGCAGCCTCCGGTGTCGTAGGTGGCTACCGGTGTGCCGCAGGCCAGGGCTTCCAGTATCACTGTGGGGAAGTTGTCCTCCACAGAGGCATTGACAAATACATCTGCCTCGGAGTATATCTCCACCAGCTGCTGCACATTGTCGGTCCGAGTGATGGCTATGATGCCCTCCGGCACATCTGCCACCTGCTCTTCTGCCAGACCTACTATCACCAGCTGATAATCTGCCGGCAGGTGAGTGCCTATATATTTGATGTCCTCGTATCCCTTTCGCACTGTCCATTCTGAAGCCAGGGCGAGGACCATTTTTTTATCTTCTATGCCACGACTCTTTTTGAAGTCGCCGGGTGTTGGCTTAAAAATGCCAAGGTCTATGCCATTATGGATGACCTCTATATGGCAATCCTTCAAAAAAGACTGCCTCACCAGCTCAGCCAGCCACGCTGAGGGAGTTACTATGGTAAGCCTGTCGGCATAGCCTGCAAAGAGCTGCTTTTTTAGCTCATAGTTGGCATAGGATCTGTCGAAAAGTGCGGTGGCCGGGTATGCCCCCTTCTGAGGGCAGTGCTTGCAGTGTGTCTGCCACTTGTCACAGCCTGCCAGGTCAAAGTAGGCACAGTGCCCTGTAAAAGACCAGCAGTCATGGAGCGTCCATACCACAGGGATGCCCTCGGCTGCTAAGTATTCAAAAAGCATCTTGTAATTGACATAGTAGCCATGGATATTGTGGAGATTCACCACATCCGGATGAAAATCCCTAAGCTTGTCTATCAGCTGACAGGTAGCTCTCTTAGAAGCCAGCCCATGGGCATCAAACAGCCGGGTATCCATCAGATGCCATGCCAGGTCCAGTCTGCCACCTATCTTATATCTGGCTACATCAGTATCCTCATTACACTGCCTGCCATAGCACACCAGTGCATGATTATTAGCATCTGCACTGCAAAAATTGACATATATATCATCACAGATAGTGGCGGGCCCTCCGCCCTTACCACTCTCGGCATTTATTAAAACCAAATTCATATCATTAACAAAAATATCTCACTTCACCAAAATATTTTATCCAAAGCTTTATTACATCTTCATTTCTAGCTTCTATCATACTCATTATATTTCTTAAAGTATGTTCCGGAATTCTGGAATTATTGTTACACACCAAACATTTTCCAGTACTGGTTATCCAGATTTTAGTAGCATTTTCAGTTGGTTTTCCTTTTGCTACATGGACATGTACAGGTTCTACTGGCATGCTTTCATTAGACCAAAAATAAATCCAGTATTCTCCCATCCTAAAAACCTGAGGCATTATCAAATCCTCCTTCTTGGGAAAACTGCATAATAAGATGGGCAGTGGATCTGATAATCTCCTCTAACTGCTTAATATCCTCCTCTGAATATCCATAGACATCATCCCACCTGTATTCCGGCATCCAACAATCTGCATGTTTAAAGCAAAGCTGCTTATCCGGAGTCTCTATATGCACTAGTACTGTTCCATTATCTTTCATTTCAGAATGCACTATCTCAGTTCCATCATTTAAAGTAAGAAAAGGATATACCATAAAAACCTCCTACTAACCCAGATACCTCCGGGGTATCATATACATCAGCTTGCCTTTTTTGCAGAGCTCTCTTAAGACATCTACCATCTCTGATGAGTCCTCCACTACTCCTAGGATACAGCCTAAGCTGTCATCTTCTGTCAGGACGCCGGCTTCCTTGAGTCTGCCGGAGGTGCGCTCCTCCATACAGTACTGATACCAGTGGTCTGCCTGGACACGGATGGTCTTCTCTGAGACCTCGCCCTCTGTGCGTACCTTGTAGGTGCGCTCTTCGTACCAGTCTCTCACCGGCCACTCATCTCCTAAGAATTCAGCTGTGGCATGTATAGCCATAGTATTAGAACCGCTGGCTTTGACCCCTAAGAAAAGTATCTTGGCGTGGTGGTCAAACAGATATCGCCATGCGCTGTGTTCATCATACACTCCCACCTGAGAAGCCTCATCCGCCATCATCTCCTGGGCCCTGGGCCCCATGGCTGCCAGTGAATTGTACGGAAATGATGAGCGCACTACATCAGCATCTCCTATAAATGCATTTGGCAGCATGCCTGTCCAGCAGAGAGTCTTCTTGGGATCATAGGGTCTGCTCTTAGGTGTGGGGAGCTTGAGGTTAGTGATAGGGAAACACGGCAGTACAAATGTGATGCCCCGCTTCACCTGTCCTCTCATATACTCCATCATATCCTCAGCGCTGATACCTATAGCCTCCAGACCATCCATAGATGAGTGCAAAAGCACTATGTCATCATCTGACAGTATCTCGGTCACTCTGCTTAGATAGCGTTCTTTCAGCGTGGGGTCTATAGCGGCTTTAGTCTCGCTTTCTGCCTGTCCACGGCTGCCTGAAGCCCTCAGCTTCTTTGCCATCTTTTTTAGTTTGGGAAAACGGGAAAGCGTGATGCGTGAGGCCACCTCGATGCATCCATACTTTTCCAGCAAAGACAGTTCCATAATCTATACTCTCGCTTTGATAAAATCTATTAACATATCAGGTGTGGCCATCTCATCCTTCTTGATGTCCTCGGGTGGAATCTCGATATCAAACTCCTCCTCAATAGCCACAAGCAGCTCTATAAAATCCATGGACTCCAATAGCCCTGTATCAAACATATCCACATCACGCTTGGTGTAGATGATCTTGTCATCGCATACCTCAAAAATCAGGTCTAATATCTTCTCTTCCATATCTATCTCCTACAACAATTCTATCAGCCCTAGTCTCACTGCATCTGTCTCCTACAGCTATTCTTTTAGCTCTGGTCTCACTGCATCTATCTCCTACAGCAATTCTTTTAGCGCCCGTCTGTCTGCCTTGCCATTATTTGTCATGGGCATCTCCTTTAGGACGATGCATTTTTTAGGCACCATGTAGTGGGGCAGCTTCTCGCTGATGTATTTTCTAACCGACTGGGAATATTCAAACTCATCCGTTATCTCGTGGTCTAAGGTCACAAAAGCTGCCAGGCCTTTTATCTCGCCCCTCTTTTCGATAGGCAATACCACGCAGTAGGTCACATCATCCATCTCAAGGATGTTGCTCTCTATGTCTCCCAGCTCGATACGATAGCCATTGAGCTTTATCTGAAAATCCATGCGGCCGCAGTAGTATAGCAGCCCATCAGTCTTGTAGCCCTCGTCGCCGGTCTTGTAGGCCCACATCTCACCCTCAGGTGTAGTGAGCTTAAAAAATTTGTCTGCGGTCAACTCGGGCTGGTGGAGATAGCCTGCCGCCACGGTGTTGCCCGCTATCACTATCTCGCCCTTTTCACCCTCAGGCAGTCCCGGATAGGTGTACTTATCATCCATAATATATATGTGTGTCCCCGGCTTGTCGTATCCGATAGACAGAGGCTTCTCAGAGCCTGCCATCTCATCTGTAATCACCACCTCAGTCACAGCCACCGTAGACTCTGTAGGTCCGTAGGTATTGATGACCTGAGCCTCAGGGAATCTCTCCTTAAGCTGTCTGGCGGTCTTATTGGTAAGGACCTCTCCGCAGAATAAAAATATCCGCATATGCGGTAACATCTCGCTGTTAAAATCCTTATTTAAAAGACATACATTCATAAAAGAAGGAGTGGATACCCATACTCCAAGACCGCTCCCTGAGAGCCTCTCGTGCATCAGTCCCATGTCCTCCTGCAGTCTCTTTTCCATGGACCAGATGGTGCCTCCCATATATAAAGAGGTGTATGTATCCATCACCGACAGGTCAAATGAAAACGGAGCCTGGTTGAGATAAGTATAATCTCCTGTCTCGCCGCCTCTGGTGACTATCTGCTCCATCCATGTCAGGTAATTGTCCAGGCAGTCCGCGGTAATCATCACGCCCTTTGGCTTGCCTGTGGAGCCGGATGTGAAAATAATATAGTACACATCATCTCCACTGACATATCTGTCTACCCCGATGGCCTCTCTTATATCCTCTGCCACAAATCCTCTCACATCATCATAAGAGTACTTGTGCTCACAACCCACCTCTGTATCCTCTAAAGTAATAAGAAGGGATGTGTCGGAGGCCTCCACTATATCTCTAAGCCTCTCTGTAGGCATGGATATATCTACCGGGCAGTAAGGATGGCCTGTCTTGACGCATGCCAAAAATACCGCCAGCATCAGAGGTGACTTGTGTCCATAGACTACTACAGGTCGCTTATCAGCATCTATAGTCTCATCTATATGAGAAGCTATCCTGTCTGAGTAGTCCCACAGCTGCCCGTAGGTGATAGTCTCATCCGTATATGCGTTTTGAAAAGCCACCGCATCTGTCTTCTCTTTTGCGTATCTTGATAATCTGCTCAAAAGCTCCATAATGGTATTACTCTCTATCTATAGAAAATGTCTTGTTATCGTATTTACGGAGTGCCTGTCCTGTGACAAACAGTTCTTCATCCCCTGCTGGAAACATCATAGTGCCAAACTGTCCTGCACCCATAGGCAGAATATCCTTTTTGGCTCTATGGATTTCTTTTACATCAAAGGTGTCATCTAAGGCCTTGATGTAGTATATATGGGAGTATCTGTTTTTCACACCGGGACCCAGACCATAGGAGAACTCATATCTCCATCTCACCAGCCTGCTGTCCGGCTCCACCGAAGTGGATATCACCATCTCGCTGTCAGACAACACCCGTCCGTATATGCTAGGCCCGTCTATAGGTGCCACCACATCTATATCACCTGTCGCAAAGGAATAGTGGTAGATATAGTTTTGCTCTAAGGGTGTGTCTGTAGCATATATGATGCCCTCTGCTGTAGGTAGTGCCACACAGGCTCTGTATGCCTGCTTGCCCTGCAGTATAGGCTTCACACTGGCAAAATCATCTCTGCACTCCCAGATACCGGACTCTGCGTCATCGTCACCTGTCAGCACATACACTCTATCTTTGTAGTATCCCGGCACTATGCCGTGTATATGGTATATACTGCCTGCTGCAAAAGTATATACCGCCTGCCAGCTGCCATCAGCCTCTCGTCTCATGATGCGCACCTCGGCCCTATCATGATTGAGATAATACTCTCCGTAGTATATGCCATCTGTAAATCCTGCCACCCCTGTCAATCTGACAAACTGTAGAGGATTGTTCATCTCGGGTCTGTACTCATGCTCTAAGTCTATATGCCCTCCGGCGCAATCAACCCTGTATATGGCGCCGTGAAATGACACCAGTGCTGTGTCCTCGTCTACGAATATCCCGCACCGTGACTCCAGTCTCAGAGCTCTCGCCATCAGTCTCACAGAGCCAAGCTTTTCTTTGACCTTAGAGGTAGGCAGATACACCGATGTACCGCCACTGCCATGCTCATCCTCTGTGATGATCAGCTTCGTGCCCCGACTGTACAGGTAATACTTTTTTGAAAAACATATTAACTTATGGTTCGATACAATCTCTACCGCCATTATCTCTCCAAATGGTTAAACCCTTGTTATTTTACCATTCCTTTTATAAAAAGTAAAAATAAGGAATATGCACCAGCAAATCACTGATATCACACTACCTGATTTGAGTCCCGGGGTAATGTAGTCAAATACCACACTGTGCTGCCCTGCCGGCACCTTTATAAGCATCATGCCTCCTGATACTATGATGTCAGTCTCCTGTCCATCCACTGTGGCTGTCCAACCTGTATCATAAGGCACACTAAAATACACATAAGTGTCTTCATCATAGTTTGTGATGCAGCTCATTCCATGCCCGTCCTTTTCAAAACCAAGCACTGAGCCATAGGTGTGCTCAGTCACGTAGTCTGAGACACTCTTTTCCAAGTCGATGTCCTCTGCCTTATTCTCAGGCAGAATATCTTTTATCTCATCGGTCACATCCGCCTCATCTATCACAGCGCTATCAAGCAACGCTATAGCGCGACTGTCGACCTCCAGCTTTTTAAGCTCTTCTGTAGTGATGTAGCTATCCACTGCAAATCCTATAGGGCAGGCTTCCCGCTCCATGAGGTACATGGTCTTGTAGCTGGTAGGCAACTCCTGCACCAAAAGTCCACCCGTGGGATCAAATGCAAAATAATACTTGCCCCCTAACAACTCTGCCAGACCCGGTATGTCATTTTTGGGGATGGCCGCCACATCAGCATAGTAGTCAAATAGTGCTTCAAAATCTCTGATGCTGTTAGTGTCGGTAGATGATTGATTAGAAAATCCACCTACGTGAGCCACCATGCTGGTGAGATTCATAGTGTCATTGAGTCTATACTGTGAGCTGGGCAACTGTAGCTGCTCTGCCGCCTCAAACCTCATACGGTAGTCCTTGTAGTCCATCCAGGCGCAGGTGCGATATATGTGTATGGTAGCCGTCATCAGTCCCACCGCAAACACACTGACAGTGGCAAGCATCCATCTGTATCCTCTCTCCAGAACGCCTCCGTATATGAAGGACAGTACTGCCCCTACGACAGCCACTGCCACGATAGCAGCAAATCGTGTGCCGTCATTGATCCAGGTCTGCCCTGCCACTGAGTATCTGTCAAATAAATATATGACTGCTGCAAATACAATCACGATAGCTCCGTATATGGCACTGCCCACTCGTATGGCAGTCGACTCCTTATCCTCCATGACTCTCACGGAAGCCAGAGCTACCATCAGTGTGTACATATACCACCAGCGCATCTGAGCCGCACTGTACATGTAAAACAGGTCACTTAGCAATGGAATAAAACAAGCCACTGTGCAATATATAAGGATACGGCTGAGCCAGTCCCGCTTTTTGATTACATAGGCGATAGCCAGTCCAAATCCCACTACCGGCACATAAAAACTATTGCTGGCAAAATTTGTCGAATGAATAGCGCTAATAGAAGTCAATGTCTCCCCCGGCAGCAGCAGTGTCTTAAGTATGTACATATAGTCCGCAAGGGAAGTGGTCAGCATACTGAAAAACCCACTGAAGCCTCCGGTCCTGGGATTGCCGGAGATAAATATGATATTGGGAATAAATACAAATGCCGCCATGCCTACGCCAAGCACACCGCATCCCACGCATTTTATGGCATCTAAAATAAGTGCTTTTATATCCTTTGAAACAAATCTGCATAGGTAATAAATCACTAAGAAGACTACCTCTCCTACGAAGAAGAAATAGTTGATAATGCAATTTAAAAATATGGTGAATATAAAGAATCTGTAATCCTTTTTCTCCTTGTACCTCTCCAGTCCGATAAGAAGCAACGGAAAGAAACAGATAGCATCATGAAAATGATAGAAAAGCAGATTAACCAGAGAAAATCCTGAAAATGCATAAAGCACAGAACCAAGTACCGCCCACTTGCCATCTCTTACAAATCTACGTAGATAAGCACAGGAGAAGACTCCGCAAAAAGCGTACTTGAGCATGAAAAGCCATGCCACCAGATAAGGAAAAGCATTTGCTGGAAAGAACATGCTGACCCAGAAAAAAGGACTGCCCAGCTCGTAAAAACTAAATCCATCCATGGTGGATGTGCCCAAATCAATATCCCAGCTAAACCCACTAATGCCGCTGTCTAAAATAGCATTGTGAAGCCCTATGGTAAAAGGAATCTGCTGGTCATTGAAATCATTGGTCAACACAAAAAAGCCTTCTCCCTTTATCACAAAGTAGATAAAAGAGAGAAAAGCCAATATAAAACATATTATTCCGGATCTGACTATATCCTTTTTTAAAAAATCTCTTATCTTAGTACTCATTATTGAATCTGTAAGACTCTAATCCCTCGCGGACCAGTCTCAGCCCCTCATTTTTGCTCTCTATATATACCGCAGGCATACGTCTCGATAGAAACAGTGCAGGAGCCTCTGTAATGGAATAGGCGCCGCATCTGTCAAATATCAGCACATCTCCCTCCATGAGCTGCGACAACTCTACCTCACGCACCAGTACATCCGCGGTAGTACACAGACTGCCTACTATACAGTACTTGTCACTGCTGTCACGTACCTTGGATACTGATATGCCCGGGATCTTCATGCCCTGTATCTGTCCGTAGTAGTTGAGATGATGGATACCGCCATCCACGATGACGTAATTGATCCCCTTGGACTGCTTGATCTCCTTGACGGTGGTCTCAAATCTGCCACAGCTGCTAGCGATAAATCTACCCATCTCTATACCGACTGTCACCCTGTCAGAGAGAGCTTCTATGGCAGTCAAAGCCAGCGCAAAATGCTCAAAGTCCTTGTCGTCATCAGCCTCATCAAAATACTCCACACCTGCTCCCGGGCCAAACTCTACAAAGTCAATGTCATAGCCTGTCTGGTCCCTTACTGCATCTATAAGTGAATATATATTTTTAACGTCTGTATCAAACTTGGCACTGCGGGTCTTCTGTGTCCCCGAAAAATAATGTATCCCCACCAGAGTCACCTGTGGATAGTCAGCAATATCTCTAATAAGAGAGACTACCGTCTCCTCATCCATACCAAACTGATTGCCACTGGTGAGTCTGAGAAGCACCCTCGCCTGCATGCCGAGCCTGGTGCTTACATCAGATATAATCCTTAGCTGCCTGGGGCTTTCTGCTGTGATGATATCCACTCCGTACTTAAGAGCCTCCGTGATATCAGTCTCTTCTTTTAGCAGGCCTGAGTATATGATCTGCTCCGGCGCCACGTGGCATGCCTGACATATGGATAACTCTCCCGGAGAGCATACCTCTAGATGTCTCACCATAGGGGTGATATATGGCACCAAAAAAGGATTGGCCTTAATGGAATAGGTCAATTCTATGCCCGGGATGAGAGACTTGATACGGTCTATCCTCTCCCGTAATATGTCGATGTTAAATACATATGCCGGTGTATTCATTAGGCTGTCAAAATCTCCAAAAGCGAAACCATCGCATCTACTGAATTAAAATGTGCTGCTGTCAGATACTGAGGCTCTACCTCCACATCAAACTCTGACTCAAACTTAGAAATAATAGCTACTATGTCAAATGACTCCAACACGCCGCCGTCTACGAGATTGTCCTCTGTGCTGTAGTCTATGTCCGGTCTGACATCCTCTAAAATCTTAAGAACTTTATCTTTCATTACCATACATCCTTTCAAGTTCCTTAATGTCTATCTTGCTGTTTGGCAGCTTGGGAAGGGACTCTAGGGCTATCATCTTCCTGGGGATCATAAATCCAGGCAGGATGCTGCGCAAGCCCACGGATATCTCCTTAACAGTTGCCTCGCCCACATAGTATAGCACAAGAACCTCCTTTTGGTCATCATAAATTACTGCATTCTCGCCTACCGACTCTATGGTGCTCACAGCAGCCTCTATCTCATCAAGCTCCACCCTATGTCCCATATGCTTTATCTGTCTGTCTTTTCTTCCGTGAAACTCTATATTGCCATCCGGCAAAAGCCTGCCCACATCACCTGTCTTGTAGATAAGCTCTCTGTAGCTGTCATTGAGTGGATTCTGGATAAAATCCTGATTAGTTTTCTCCAGATTGTGATAATAGCCCAAGGCAAGTATAGGCCCTGCCACACATATCTCACCAAGCTCACCATCTGCAGGAGCCTCCCCTTCATCTGTCACCAAAAAGACTTTGTAATCGTCATAGGCTCTTCCGATAGGTACCGACTCATACTCATCAGTATGCTCGTCCACCACATAGTAGGTGCATGATGCCGTGGCCTCGGTAGGACCATATTGATTGACAAAAAGAGCCTTCGGGAGATTGTCCCTCCAATACTTAAGTACCGGCTTAGTCATGACAGACCCTGAAAAGCAGACCTTGTCTACATATTTTAAACTGTCATTTTTAAATGCATGCAAAGTATCAAGCAGTGTCATGGATGCAGAGGTCCAGCCGATAGCTGTGACACCTGCAGTATTTAGCGCATCAAAGAGCTTGCCCGGCTGCATGAAGTATTCCTTGGGTGTAAGAAATGCTGACGCCCCTGTGTATAGCGGAATATAGATATCTCTGATAGCGGCGATATAGTCAAGGGGCGATTGATTGCCAAGTATATCTGATGCTGTGATACCCATCACTTTTACATAGGCTCTGATATAACAGATGACATTGCGATGGCATGCCACTACCCCCTTGGGCACTCCACTGGAGCCTGAGGTATATATGATATACAGCGGAGTAAGCTCAGTCATCTCTTCTCTGACTGCAAGAAGTGCACCCTCATCTACTGTGCTTTGAGACAAGTCTTCTACCGTATATACGGATACATCACCCTTGTCTACTTTTTCTAATATGTCCTGCACCTTTTCAAGAAGTGCAGCGCTGGTCACCACAGCTGCAGGACACATATTGGTAAATATAGACTGAAGTCTTTTGATAGGAAGTGTCACATCCACAGGGGCATATATCCTGCCGGAGTATGCCACTCCTAAGTATGAGGCTATCATCTTAGGCTCTTTTCCCATGATGACAGCTACAGGCCCTGAGGGTATGTCTGCCGCCAAAAGACCGCTTCCTACAGCTTTTGCAATATCTGATACCTGACCAAAAGTCAGACTGTAGTCTAAGTTTGAATATACTGTTTTGTCAGAATATTTTTCTTTGCTTATTTCCAGCCATTCTAATACGTTTTTCATTGCTCATCCTTTATTTTTGGAATGTTTTTTTGAGGATAGGAATAGGCTTTGCCAGGTTGCCAAATACTGTCTCCCCATCCTTTACTGCACGGCCCACTACAGAGCCCATGCCCACTGTTACATTCTTGCCGATGTTGATACGGTTCTTTACATTGGCGCCGACGCCAATAAATGTATTCTCGCCCACATCCACAAATCCTGCCAATGTAGCCTGAGCAGCCATACATACATTTTTGTGAAGGACTGACTCGTGGCCAATGCTTACGAGGTTGTCCAGCTTTACATTGTCACCGATGACTGTCTCACCGCAGGTAGCCAGCTCGATAACATCGCAGGCGCCTATCTCCACATTATTTCCGATGATGACCCTGCCAAGTGATGGCATGGATATCAGGTCGCCATTTGGATCCTTAGCCTTGGTAAATGAATTGCAGCCGATGACTACATTTTCATTGCAGATAAAATTGTCCCCTATAGTGGCATGCTTGATCTTGGCGCCGGGAAGTATCAGGGCATTGTCCCCGATATGGACATTGGGTCCGATAAAGCACCCCGGATATATGGTGCAGTTTTCACCCACTGTAGAGTCCGAGGTGATGTAGTATCCCTCCTCCTCGAAAAAGTCAGGAAGCGGCGCTCTCACATCTCTGTAATCCACTGCAAAAAGGAAATATTCGTACTGGGGATATTCACAGAATATGATGTGATTGTTTGCTACCACCTCATCTGAAAATGTGATGTTGTTTTCTGCAAATACTACGCAGTCCACATGGCCTTCCAGATTGACAGCCAGATGCTCTACCTGTTTTTTGATAAACATAAACGTATTATCTCTGGGGTCACCTACATATGATGTGCCGTCTAATGTGTTAATGTATCTTTCTTTTTCTTCGTTCGTCAACATATCCTACTCCTATTATATGTATAATCCTTCGTCACTCTCACCTATTCTACCAGGGTGAGTGTGCCATCCGGTCCTACTGCAAAAAGTGTCAGCTCACCTACCTGGCTGATGTCCGAAAAGACTCCCGCAAATACTGTGGTGATAGTCTCTGTCGGTCTATATATAGCCACATAGTCAAAATTGTTAATCAGTAGCTCTCTAAACTCATCTATGCTAAGGGCCACTGTGCCATTTTCATCCGGCGTAGCCGAAAAATAAGCCGAACTCTCAATAAACCATCTGGGCTTGCAGGTGGTAGACAGTATGGGTGCATAGGCATCATCTGAGCTCTCACCTACCATCAGGATTCTGGCATCCTCGTCGCAATTGTCCTTGATTTTTTGTCCTAAGATATCCACGGCCTGCCTATACTCTATGGATGCTTTCACCGACTGCCTCTCAGTATAATAAGCGATGTCAGTCTGCTTGGCGTGGTACATACTAAGGAGCATTCCTGCCGCCAACACTACAGGTATCACTCTGCCATCTGCATCTATCAGCATGTCCCTAAGCAGCCACAGCATAAGCAGCACTCCCGTCAAAAACATGATGCCGCAATATCTGTCAAAAGAGGCCAGCGAAAGCGCCTCCTCCTCTACAAATCTGGAGATGTATAGAGGAAACATAGAAAATATATAAGCCACTATAGCCACTGATGGTATCACTGCTCCTGCGATGGCTGCGTTCTTTTTAAGTCTGCCTCGCCTGTATGCGCTCACCTGAAGACATATAAATGCCAGGATAAGCAAAAACAGAATGGATGAGTAATTAAATCCCAATCTCTCGTAATATACATATCTATAGGTGATGGCCTGTCTGAAAGCATCGTACACTGCCGTGGTAAACTCCGTGCCGTTGCCCTTTAATGTATCTATCGTACCACTCAAATCAAATGGCTGGCTAAATTTTGCCGTCGTGCCTGATACACTAAGCTCTATCTTCCATAGGAGCTTTGAGGCTATCATGGCTATCATGGGAAGCAAGCCTATGACGGCCTGTCTCACCGTAACCTTAGCATCCTGATGCAGCTGTACTCCGCCTCTTGCCAGATAGTCTATCAAAAAATACAGCGAGATAAATATCGCCAGATATATGCCCACATCCTTAGCCAGCACCAATACCCCACACAATGTGGTCAGGTAGGTATTGTACATCCAATCCTTTTCCTTGGATACTGATACTGCTGCAAATCCACAGCCACCTAACACTCCAAGAAATGGGTCTATGTACAGAGACGAATACACCTCTGAAAAAAACAAAAGAGGTAAAAACAAACATACAGGCCAACTGATGATACTTACCGCTTTTTTCGTGATGCCATCTCCTTTAGTATCTACGAACCTAATCATGATAGCCACTGCCAAAAGCTGGTATGCGAAGTACACTTTCCACTCGCTGAAATCTCCAGTAAATGCTATGTTGATTTTTTCTAATAGATACTGAAAAAGGGACATAGCCGGAGGATAGGAAGGAAATATAGCTGTGGAGTCCGGGGCCGTGCCAAAGGCGTCCAGTCTACACATAATCACTACCGTATCCAGCCAGTGAGAAAACTCGTCTGTATGCATGGCCAGTCTGTCCTGATTGAAGTAGGCTATCATCCCCGCCAGCAGTACAAATAATATGGACCCGGGTGTAATCAGATTAAAAAGTCTGCTCTTTAGTGTAGAGACACCACTTTTATAAATCCAGTATATCGTATATACGTATAACCCTACTGCCACGATACAGGTAAGTATCCATCCGATTCCAAGGATATTGATCATGCCTGTCAGAAAAAGAAACAGGATAATCGCCATGCAGGACACACCGATAGTAGACTCGTAGGTCTTGTCTAGTCTGAAGGCAGCAAAAAAACTAAATGACGAAATAATCAAAATAAAAAGAATAATCGAGAGCATATCTTACTCCTTGCTTTTAAAAATAAATGCTCTTTGAATGGTGTAGTTGAACAGGTAGAGTATTATCTCTACAGGCACCTTGATAATGACAGGGGCTATCATAGGAAGCAGCGCTGCCAGGTGAGTAACAGCCCATCCTGAGATAGTGCCGGATACCACCACAAGTGCCAAGTATTTTACCAGCTGTATGCCGGTATCACCCTTGCCCTGAAACACCATATTTTTATTGAGGGTAAAATTGATAAGGCAGGAGCAGGCTCTGGCGATATAGGTCGCCATCATAATAGGTGCCCCCAGGCTGCCTGCTATGATAAATACTATGTAGTCAATAAGGGCTGAAAAAAGTGACGCAAAGGAATACTTGATAATGATGCTGTATATCCTGATAGAGTCCTTTATGGGGTTGAAATGAGATGACTCATTGTTGTTCTCATAGACAGTCTCTATTGTCACTTCCTGTATGGCTATGGCGTTATTTTTAATGTCGAGAAGCATGTTGGTCTCGTACTCGTATTTTTCACCGTCACATTTGGCTGCCATAGGCAAAAAACTATAAGGCAAGCCTCTGAGTCCTGTCTGAGTGTCGGAAACATTGATGCCACAAGCCCACTTGTAGACTTTTCTGGAGATGCCATTGCCCAGACGACTGCGAAAAGGGACATTACCCGTGTCGAAAGATCTGCAGCCCAGTACCACATCATCAGGATGTGCCTCCATAGCATCAGCTATACGTACAATATCTGCCGGTCGATGCTGCCCGTCAGCATCCACTGTGATGACACCTGCGGCTGCCATATCAGGATGGAGCAGGCAGTAGTTGACAGCGCTTTTAAGTGCTCTGCCTTTACCCTGATTGATAGCATGGGTCACCACTGTAGCTCCCATTTCTCTTAGCTGATCAAATATATGAGCGTACTTGTCTCCGCCTCCGTCATCCACCACCAGCACGTTTTCAAAAAGCTCCAGTATCTCCTCAGCGAGAGGCACCAGACTCTCAAGCGGCTGATAAGCCGGTATAATTATCAGTTGTTGTTTTTTCATATCGTCTCCATCTATCTACTAAGCAGGATAAACTCTCCGTTTTCTCCCACTGTATTGGTATATATATTCAGCAAATAATCGCTGGTCTCATTTTCTAAGAATGTCTCGTACTTGGCATGCCCTGTGTCGAGAAGCATATAGTCAGCCATGTTCTCAGGATTGAGGGTGTAGTAATCGATTATCTTGGTGTTGAGCTGAGTGCGGGCATACACTGAGTAGGTGCCCTGTGTAGCATCGCTATTGAGATAGCCGGCACAATTAGCTCCGAATGTCACTAACAGCGTGTCATCAGCCGTCACGTACTCATTAAGAAGTTCCATGGACTGTTGATTGAGCTCATACTCATCCTCAGGAAGAGCGATGCCCTTTAGCTCGCCTTCTGTTACATAGTACATTTTTTCAAACACATGGCAGAATCCTCCATTGCTATCCGCCACCCATATACCCATAAAAAATGCAGCCAACAGCATCAAGACCGCTACCATGCCTCTGTAATCATATCTCTCCTGGCAGAATATGAGAATCATAATCATCACCACGTAGAGTGCCATATGGCCCGGCACGGTAATCTCCTGATTAGTAGATATGGCCCATATAAGCTGAGCCACTACAGAAAAAATAAATACAGTCCACAGCAGCTGCTTGTCGTCAGTATCTATATTGCGATAAGAACCGATCCTGATATAGTCTGTCTTTTCTTTTTCACGCACAAAATACGGGAACCAGAAAAACACTATCAGGCACCCATAGATAAACCTGGAGGTGGATATACCCTCTGTCTTGATGACGAACATAGCCACCATAAATATGGTAAAGTACAGTGTAAGGACAGTCCTCTCAGCCTCCTCGGATACACCTCTTATCCTGTCCCATAGCCTCACTGCCACTATGGGCATGTAGGCTATGACAAAAAACGCCAGGTACGAAAGAAGCATCTTGCCCAATCTGATATACACAGGGTCGTCATAATCCTGATCCCCCAGATTAACAATCTGAGTCATGATGTCCGGCCAACCTGAGGTGAACTGCAGATATATCGCTACAGCCCCGCCTACTATCAAACACACTAGCAGATATGATATAAAAGCACTGCGGGGTGCCTCATCCTTCAAAAACATGTACAGCCAATAGGCTCCTAAGAATAGTGCCATCACTATCATGGTAGGATATGCAAGGACAGCCACGCACACTGCCACTCCGGTCAGACAGGCATACACAGGCTTTCTGTTTTCGTGAAATCTGAACACAAAGCACATGATAAGCACCATGGCAAAATCACAGTATGACTTGTAAGAAAAATCCTTCCAGCCAATCACAAACATAAAATAGAAAAGTGAAGCAAAGAAGGCTCCCCTTTCGAATTTGGAACTTTTAAGGGTGGCGTACAGATAGATGGATATGATGAGTCGCACCAGCAGATATGCGTATCGCATGTACAGCACCAGCCCCACATTGATGGAAAAAGCTAAAAATAAAGGCTTAAGAACCCGGTAGTAGAGTGCCATAAGAGGCCATGCCAGCAGACCTCCCGTCTGCAAAGCCTCCCAGCTATCCACAAACATACGCTGCCCCTGATATATACCCTTGTATATAGTAAGCAGCCCATTCTCATCTATATAGAAGCCATAGCGCAGGGTAGCCACTGACCATACCACTGCGGCCACCGCCATCAATATCTCGATTATTATATAATTATGTTCTTTATTGTACATGTAGAGTCTCTCTTCCCATTCTGAATAAACTAAACATACCTATTTTACCCCATTAACTTTGCTTATGCTAGTCTCTCGTTGTATAATGTGTTAAATGAAGTTACTATTCACTGTGACTCCAACCATCCTGTAAATAAAATAAAGGATGACTTTTATCATTTTTGACTTGGAGAATGTTATGACTAAAAAATCAAGAAGTATTATGGCCACCACTGCCATAGTTACTGTTCTTACACTGATGTTTAAGGTCTTAGGCTTTGTAAAACAAGCCGTTGTAGCTTATTATTTTGGCACTACCTTTGAGACTGATATCTATAATGTAGCCTTCAATTTCGTAGGTAGTTTATCGTCAGCTTTTATTCGTGCCATCACCATTTCTTTAGTAAGCATCTATACACATTGCCTGGTACAAAAGGGTCGTGAGGCCGCCTCTAAGCTACTGTCTGCATGCCTCGAGATACTTGTCCCTATAGTAGTATTTGTATTGTTGCTTGCATATATATTTACTCCCCAGATAGCTACCCTTTTGGCTTCCAGCTACAGCGCCGAGGAGTCCTTACTTCTGCAACAATACCTGCGGGTGTGCTTCCCATTTTTCATGTTTGCCACCATCACACTTGTGTGGACCACCCTGATGGACTCCAACAAAGACTTTGTGGTGAGCCGCACGGAGTCTTTCATCACCAGCACCCTTACCATATTGTGCTGTGTGATTTTCTGCAACACATTGGCTGTAAAATCACTGGTGCTTGCCCAGTATCTCAGCTATATTGTATTTTCTGCACTGCTTCTTATTCGCGGCAGACGATACTTCACTTTCTCATTTGTAAGATTTGCAGATGTACCCGAAGTAAAGACTGTGCTATATACTGCCATACCTCTTTTCATCGGCAACTCAGTATCCCAGATAAACAAAATCGTGGACAGCGCGGTATCTACAGGTCTGGGGCATGGCAACGTATCAGCCCTAAGCTACGCGGTGCCACTGGAGGATTTAGTTTGCAATATCCTTATCAATAATGTGGTGGACATCTTGTATGTAAATTTTTCCACTTATATCGCTGAGGGAGACCATGACAAGCTCAAGGATACCATGAGAAAAGCCATCAACACAATGATCTGCATCATGGTACCTATCACCATAGT